>Ga0310834_100132_pt1 | contig 132727 bp, 117 predicted proteins | sample SM_ome_2_FD_201314 | JGI IMG/M metagenome (GOLD analysis project Ga0310834, IMG submission 201314) | Sorghum-adapted microbial communities enriched on stacked mutant (SM) sorghum from Joint BioEnergy Institute, Emeryville, California... ... | reverse complement strand
CCTGCGCGACGGCAGACACTCGTCGCCGCCCCGGACGACGGGCGACCGCTACCCGCGATGCGGCCGGCCCAGCGCCGCGGCCTCCGCCGACCGGTGCGTGACCGGGTCCGGCGCCGGCCCGGCGGTGCCGCCGGCCGACTCGCGGATGCCGTACCGGCGGTAGACCCGGGCCAGCGGACCCGGCGCCCACCAGTTCCACCGGCCGAGCAGCCGCATCGTGGCCGGAACCAGCAACGCCCGGACCAGGGTGGCGTCGACCGCGATCGCCACGAGCATGCCGATCCCGATCAGCTTGATGAAGACGATGCCGCCGGTGGCGAACCCGGCGACCACGACCCCCAACAACAGCGCGGCCGCGGTGATGATCCGGCCGGTGTACTGGAGTCCGGCCGCGACCGACCGGCTGTTGTCGCCGGTGCGGTCCCACTCCTCGCGTACCCGCGACAGCAGGAAGACCTCGTAGTCGGTGGCCAGGCCGAACAACACCGCGAGCATCAGGATCGGGTTGCTGGGCTCGATGAATCCGGTCGGGGTGAAGTCCAGCCAGTCGGCGAGGTGCCCGTCCTGGAAGATCCAGACCACCACCCCGAACGAGGCGCCGATCGAGACGAGGTTCATCAGGACCGCCTTGATCGGCAGTAGTACGGATCCGAAGGCGAGGAAGAGCAGCACCAGGGTGGCGGCGGCCATGATCGCCGCCATCAGCGGCAGCCGGGAGGTGAGGCTGGCCAGCATGTCGAGGTCGGCGGCGGGCCGGCCGCCGACCAGCACCTCGGCGCCGGCCGGGTCCGGCAGGTCGCGGATCCGGCGTACGACGTCCTTGGCGACCGAGCCGGTCGGCTCACCCTCGTAGGTGACGCCCAGCAGGGTCGAGTCGCCCCGGTTGGCCGTCACCTCCACACCGGTCACCCCGGGCAGCCGGGACACCTCGGCGGCGAACCGCCGGGCCTGTTCGACGTCGACCCCGGAGACCAGAACGCCGATCGGGGCGACACTGCCGCCGGGGAACTCGGCGGCGATCCGCTCGGCCACCACCCGGGGCTGGGCGTCGGCCGGGAGCACCCGCTCGTCGAAACCGCCCGCCTCCATCCGGAAGACCGGCGTGGCCAGGACCGCCAGCACCGCGACCACGCCGACCAGGTACAGCACCGGACGCCGCATCACGCTGCGGGCCAGTCGTGCCCAGGCCCCGGACTCGACCGGCGGCGCGCCGGCCCCGGCCGGTCGGGCGCCGTTCGCCGCGGCCGTCCCGACCCGGTCCGCCCCGCCCGCGGGGGTCCGCCCGGTGCGCTGCCGGCGCGGCAGTGGTACCGACAGCGCGTTGACCCGCGGGCCGAGGACCGCGAGCAGGGCCGGCAGGACGGTCAGCGAGGCGAGCATCGCGACCAGGACGGCCGCCATGCCGCCCAGGCCCATCGACTTCAGGAACGTCTGCGGGAAGATCAGCAGGCTGGCCAGGGCGGTCACGATGGTGAGCCCGGAGACCATCACGGTCCGCCCGGCCGTGCTCATGGTCCGCGCGATGGCGTCCGGGACCGGGTGACCGGCGGCGAGCTCCTCCCGGAACCGGCTGACGATGAACAGCGCGTAGTCGACCGCCATGCCGAGCCCGATCAGCGTGATGACGTTGATCGCGAAGATCGAGATGTCGGTGACCATGCTGAGCAGCCGGATCACGATGAACGCGCCGAGGATGGCGAGGCCACCGACCAGCAGGGGGGTGGCGGCGGCGACCAGACCGCGGAAGATCAGGATGAGCAGCACCAGCAGGACCGGCAGGGAGAGCATCTCGGCCCGGGTGAGGTCCTCGGTGGTCTGTGCGTTCGCCTCGGCGAGGAAGGCGACGTTGCCGCCGGCCTGGGTGGTGACGCCGGGTGCGTCGAGCAGCGGGCGCAGGTCGTCGTACGCCTCGGTGAGCTTGTCCGGGTCGGTGGCCCGCAGCCGCACCAGGGCGTACGTCGCGTGTCGGTCGCCGGAGACCAGGTTCGGTGCCTGGGTGTCGTACCAGCTCGTCACACTCTCGACCTCGGGGTGCTGCCGCAGCCGCTCTAGGGCGGCGGTGACCGGCTCCCGGAACGCGGGTTGGTCGAGGGTGCTGGTCGGGCTGGAGTAGAGCACGATCAGGTCGGCGCCCTGGTTGCCGACCTCGGCGGTGATCCGGGCCGTGGCCCGGCTCGACTCGCTGGCCGGGTCGTCGAAGCCGCCTCCGGTGAGGGTGCCGAAGACCCCGGTTCCCCACGCCGCTCCCAGGGCCGCCAGCACGAGTGCGGCGCCCAGCACCGCCCACCGGAGTCGTACGACGACCCGGCCCCACCACTCAAACATCGCCCGTCCTCCTCGACGACGGCTCAGGTCAAAGGCGTGACAGCCGGTTATTGAGGTAAACGGTGTTCACTTCGTAATCGATCTTCTCGCCCGTCAGGGGAGTCTCGCCATGACGACACCCCCTCGCCGGGAACGCCTCCGTACCGCGACCGTCGCCGAGATCAAGGACGGGGCACGGCGCCTTCTCGTGACCGGCGGGCCGCAGGCGATCTCCCTGCGGGCCATCGCCCGGGACATGGGGATGACCGCGCCCGCCATCTACCGGTACCCCCGGGTCTGGAGGCGTTGGTCGTCGAACTCGCCGCCGATCTCTACGACGAGTTACGACGGCACGTCGAACGAGCCCGGGACACCGCCGGCGACGATCCACTGGACCAGCTGGTCGCGATGGCACGGGCGTTCCGCGAGTGGGCGATTTGTCACCCGGCCGAGTTTACGCTCGCCTTCGGCAGCCCGGTCCCCGGGATGGAGGCGTTCCAGGACGGCTGCCTGGACGCCGACGCCCGGCGCCCGGTTCGGCGCGGCGTTCCTGCGCCCCCTGGTCGAGCTCTGGCACCGGTTCCCGTTCCCCACTCCCCCGGCCGAGGTGCTGCGGCCGTCCCCTCCGGCGGGCCGCTCCGGCTAGGCTTCCCGACCATGGACGCCGAGTTGCCGAACCGGGCCGACGTCGTGGTCGTCGGCGCCGGACACAACGGTCTGGTCGCCGCCGTGCTGCTCGCCCGCGCCGGGCTCGACGTCCTGGTGTTGGAGGCCGCCGAGACGGTCGGCGGTGCCGCCCGTACCGAGCAGCCGTTCGCGAGGGTGCCGGGACTGCGTCACTCCACCGGCGCCTACCTGCTCGGGGTGATGCCGCCGGAGCTGATCCGGCTGCTCGGCGTCGAGATTCCCACCCTGCGCCGCGACCCGCACTACTTCCTGCCCACCCCGGGCGGCCCCGGCTCGCCGTACCTGCTCTTCGGCGCCGACCGCGAGGCGACCCGGGCCCAGATGACCCGGTTCTTCTCCGCCGCCGACGTCGCCGCCGACGACGCGATGCAGGCCGAACTCGCGGCGCTGCGCGAGGACCTGGCGCCGGCCTGGCTGGCCGAGCCGCGGCCGGTGGAGGAGACCGCCGAGCGGTACGTCCGGCCGGCCCTGCGCCAGGTCTTCGTCGACCTGGTACGCGGCTCGGTCGCCGACTACCTGGCCCGGTTCGACTTCCGCTCCGAACTCCTGGTGTCGATGTACGCGGTCACGGACGGCCTCTCCGGGCTCAACGCCGGCCCGGACGACCCCGGAACCGGGCACAACTTCCTGGTCCACAACATGTGCCGGCTGCCCGGGGCCGGGGGCACCTGGATGATCGTCGCCGGCGGCATGGGCACCGTCTCCCGGGTCCTCGCCGACGCCGCCCGCGCCGCCGGCGCCCGGATCCGCACCGGTACGCCGGTCACCGCCATCACCGTCGACGACGGTGCGGTCAGCGGCGTGGAACTGGCCGACGGACGCGGCGTCGCCGCCCCGGTGGTGCTCGGCGCCGGCGACCCGTACCGGCTGATGGACCTGGTGCCCGACGGCGCGCTGCCGGCGTCGCTCACCGCGCGGATGGCGGCGGTCCGGCGCACCGGCACCACCCTCAAGGTCAACCTCGCGCTGGCCGACCTGCCGACGTTCTCCTGCCTGCCCGCCGGCGCGCCGAGCCCGTTCGGCGCCACCATCCACCTGCTCCCGGGCTCCGCCTCGCTGCTGCCCGGGGCGGGCGGAGACTCCCCGATGGCGGCACTGCGCGGCATGTGGGCCGACGTCCGGGCCGGACGGCTGCCGGACGAGCCGACCATCGAGTGGTACCTGCACACCACCGTCGACCCGTCGCTGCGGGACCCGGCCGGGCACCACTCGTCCGCGCTGTTCGTCCAGTCCGTTCCCCACACCCCGGCCGAGGGGTCCTGGGACGACGTCCTGTCCGGGTACGTCGATCACCTGCTGGCGATCTGCGACCGGTACGCCCCCGGCACCTCGGCGTTGGTGGCGGACGTGGTGCCGCTGACCCCGCCCGGGATCGAGGCCCACTTCGGCATCACCGGCGGCCACATCCACCACGTCGACAACACGGTCTCGTTCACGGACCGGATGCCGTACGCGACCGGGCTGGACGGGCTCTACGCGGGCGGCGCCGGCTGTCATCCGGCGGGCAGCGTGATCGGCGCCGCCGGGCACAACGCGGCCCGGCGGATCCTCGCCGACCTCGGCCGCTGACCCCCGAAGGGACCCGCCGACCCCGCGGAAGCCGCGGGTCGGTTCCGCAGGGAGCAGCGGGTCAGCGGCGACCGTCCCTCGACAGGGGAGCCGCCCGGCGGCCTCAGGCGTCGACGCGGCGTGCCCGGATCTTGTGCCCGACGCTGGTGAGGCAGCGCCCGCTCTCCAGGTCGAACCGCCAGCCGTGAAGCTGGCAGGTGAGCTGGCCGTCCTCGACGATGCCGAACCGGCTCAGGTCCGCCTTCAGGTGCGGGCAGCGACGCTGCACCAGCCAGTCGCCGATCGTGACGTCCTCGGCCTCGACCGCCCGCTCGTGCTCCTCGTACCAGCCCTCGGCGTACTGGAGTCGCTCCTGCGACAGGCACTTGAAGAACGAGTAGACGAACTCGTTGTACTGGCCGATCCGGGCGGCCGAGAACCGGCAGGAGAGGAAGAGCGAGTTGACCCAGTCCACCTCGCCGGTGTACAGCAGGTGCTCGACCAGGGCCCGCTGGGTGCGGAACCGGTAGCGCACCTTCTCGTCGGCGTACGGACGCACCTGCTTGTTCGGGAAGTCCACCAGGATGGACTCGACCGACTCGCCGTCGTAGCCGACCAGGTCGAACCGGACCGGGCCGCCGATCCCCTTCGCCAGGTAGACCGACTCCTCCAGCAGCGGCTCGATCCGTCGCTTCATCTCCTTGAGGACGTCGATCTCGGGATGCCGCCAGGAGGCCTTCTCCGCCTCGATGATCGGGCGCTTGCGCTCCCGCATCTCCTCCAGGTGGGCGACCTTGTTGGCGAAGAACTCCTCGACGGGCACCGGGTGGGTGGTCTCACAGCTCTCGGTGGTCAGCTCCGCCACGCTGCCGGGCAGCAGCACCACACCGTTGGTCCCGCCGACCTTGGCGTACTCGCGGAGGAACACCGACTGGTCGGGGAAGATGTTGCCCTCGTCGCCGAAGATGTCGTTGAACTGCCACAGCTCGTCGTCGAGGAAGCAGGGCGGGCCGGCGATGGGGAAGACGTACGACGCCTTGACGTCGTTGATGTACCGCCAGGTGCGGTCGAACTGCCGCTCCCGCTTCTGCTTGCCGAACGCGGTCTTGGCGGCGGTCGGCAGCTCGTAGACCATCGGGTACCAGATCGCGCCGGAGAACTGGAGCAGGTGCGCGTGCACGTGACCCAGCCTGGTGAAGGCGCTCAGGTCGGTCGGGCGGGCGTCGTTCTGGTTGAGCAGGCGTACGCCGTCGTACTCGACCCAGAGCGACGAGTCACCGATCGGGCCGTCGGTCGGGCTGGTCAACGCCTGAATCATGATCTTCAGGCCGCCGTCCAGCTCGACGACCTCCTCGTTGCGGGTCTTGATGAAGCTGGTGAAGCCGAGCTCCCGCAGCTCGTCCTCCAGCTCGGAGGTGGGGTACGCCGGCAGCAGGACGGTCGCCTTCTTCGAGATGTAGCGCTTCAGGTGCGCCGCGTCGAAGTGGTCCCGGTGCAGGTGCGAGATGTACAGGTAGTCGACCTGGCCCAGGGTCTCCCAGTCAAGCTGTGAGTTGTCCGGGAAAGGAAACCATGAGGCGAAGTAGGCCGGGTTGACCCACGGATCGCAGAGGATGCTTCCCGCGCCGGTGTCGATCCGTATGCTCGCGTGCCCCGTACCCGTCAGTCGCACCGCACAATCCCCCTAGACATCGGCTTTTTCGTCTTGGTCGCAGACAATCACGGCGTACGCAACACGCTACCGGAGGGCCCGGGCCGACCTACCCGCGACGCCCGGTCACGTCGCCCGGTGGCGTCTGGGCGCAGGATACGACCGTGGGGTACGCCCGGTACGCCGGACGGGTACCCGGGACGCGAGGCCCGCGACGGCGACGCCCGGGCCCTCCACGTCCCGCTCACCCCGCATGCCAGACTTACCAGGATCCGATCGTGAGGAGGACCGGAAAGTGGCTGGAAGCGAGCCGGTGACGTCACCCGACCAACACAAGCCGGGGAACCGCAGGGCGGGCCGGATCGGCGCGATCCTCTCCGCGGCCGCGCTGGTCGCGATGATGTTCAACAACAACGAGGTCAGCGGCACCGCGAAGCTCTGGCTCGGTGGCATCGCCGCGTTCCTGGTCGCCGTCGTCATCGGCGACGCGGTGCTGCGCCGCAGCGGCCTGCGCAGCTGACGCCGCCCCGCGGCCCTGGTGTCGCGGCCCCGGCTCCGGCCGCCGGCGGCATCCGGAGCCGGGCCGGGAACGCCACCTCTCACCTGCCGAGCAGCAGGTCCTTGACCTCCTTGAGCGCGGCGTCGACCTCGGCCTCGAAGTAGCCGCCCGGGACCAGCTCGAACCGCATGGTGTCGAGGTCGTTCGGGTTCACCGGCATCGGGCCCCGCCCCGCCAGGCTGTCGAGAATGCCCTCGAACAGCCGGTCGACCTGGGCCGGGTCGTACCCGCTGCCGAAGCGCCGCACCTGGAACGTCCGACGAATCTGGTCGATCCGGGCTATCTCCCCGCTCGCCGGTCCGAAGCCCGGCCCGGGCGGCGTGGCGCCGAACCGCGCCGGAGCGCCGACCGGCGGCCCGGACAGCGTCGGTGGACCACCGACCGGATCACCCACACCCCGCCCGGGGCCGCGCGGCTCCCGGTCCGGCATCCGGATCTCGGCCGTCATGTCCGCCTTGCCGTGCCGTCCGGCCGCGAACCCGTCGAAACGGTCGTTCGGGTCGAAACCCAGCCCGGGGCCGCCAAGACCGGCCGGGCCACGGGGTGGCACCGGCGCGCCCCGCTGCGGCTCGAAACCGCCGCGGGCCGGCTCGAAACCGCCCCGCGTCGGGCCGAACCCGCCCCGAGGTTCGGGTCCACCCTGCGGCGGCTCGAAACCACCGCGCTGCCCTTCGAAGCCCCCACGCTGCGGGTCGAACCCGCCCCGGGGTGGCTCCGGCGCGGCGCGCCTCGGTTCGAACCCGCCGAAGGTGCCGGTGGGCTCGTCGTACGTGCCGTAGGCGTCGGTGGGCGGACCGGCCGGGGCGGCCATCGGCCGGGCCGGCGGCGGCCCTGCCGCCAGACCGCGGTCGTCCCGTTTCGGCGGGCCCATCCGGTCCGGCGGGCCGAAACGGTCCGACGGGCCCATCCGGTCGGCGGGAGTCATTCGCTCCGGCGGGCCGAACCGGTCCGGCGGTGCCATCCGGTCGGCGGGAGCCACCCGCTCCGGCGGGCCGAAGCGCTCCGGCGGGTCCAGCCTGTCGGCCGGACCCGGGCGGTCGGCGGGCATCCGTTCGGGAGAGCCACCCCGGTCGCTCCGGTGGGGACCGGCGCCCCTGCCGCCGGCCGCCCGCCGTTCCTCCAGCTCGGCGAGCTGCCGCTCCACCCGGTCGAGGTGCAGGTCGACCTGCCACTCGTCGTACCCGCCGAACCGCACCCGGAAGACGACGTCGTGCACCTCCTGGGCGGTGACGGGTGCCCCGATGGGCTCACCGGCGAGCGTGGCCTCGACCCGGTCCAGAAACGAGTCCACCTCTTCGACCTTGTAGCCCCGCCGGAGCGCCTTGCGCCGGAAACGCTGACCCTGACTCGCCACTATGTCTCCTGGTTCGCTCGCTTCGCCCGCCCATACCGCCTGCTGCGCGGGTCGGCACCGCGGTCGGCACCCCCTCGCCCCACCATGGCCCGCCTGCTCACCGCGCCACCGCCGTCGCAGCCAACTGACCGCAGGCACCGTCGATCTCCCGGCCACGGGTGTCCCGGACCGTGGTCGGGACACCCGCCGCGCGGAGACGACGGACGAACTCCCGCTCCACCGACTTGGGGCTGGCGTCCCAACGGCTCCCCGGGGTGGGATTGAGCGGAATCAGATTCACGTGGGCCAGCCGACCGGCCAACAGCCGACCGAGCAGATCGGCCCGCCACGGCTGGTCGTTCACGTCCCGGATCATCGCGTACTCGATGGACACGCGGCGACCCGTACGCTCTGCGTAGTACCACGCGGCGTCCAGCACCTCGGCCACCTTCCACCGCTGGTTGACCGGGACCAGTTCGTCGCGCAGCCCATCATCGGGGGCGTGCAGCGACAGCGCAAGAGTCACCGACAGCCCCTCCTCGGCCAGCCGCCGCATCGCCGGAACCAGGCCGACCGTGGAAACGGTGATGTGCCGCTGGGAGAGGCCGAGCCCTTCCGGAGCCGGCGCGGTCAGCCGTCGCACCGCCGCGACCACCCGTGAGTAGTTCGCGAGCGGTTCACCCATGCCCATGAAGACCACGTGGGACAGTCGGGGCGGCGACCCGGCGACCACGCCGGAGGCGGCGACCCCGGCGAGGTAGACGGCCTGGTCGACGATCTCCGCGGTGGACAGGTTGCGGGTGAGCCCGGCCTGCCCGGTCGCGCAGAAGGGGCAGGCCATCCCGCAGCCGGCCTGGCTGGAGATGCAGACGGTGACCCGGTCGGGATACCCCATCAGCACGCTCTCGACCAGCGACCCGTCGTGCAGCCGCCACAGCGCCTTCCGGGTCGCGCCGTCGTCGCAGGTGACCTCGCGGACCAGTGTCAACAGCGGCGGCAGGAGCGCCTCGGCCAGCCGCTCCCGGCTGGCCGCGGGAAGGTCCGTCATCCGCGCCGGGTCCCGGACCAGGCGACCGAAGTAGTGCGTCGAGAGTTGGCGGGCCCGGAAGGCCGGCTCACCGAGCTCGGCGACGGCCGCCCGACGCTCGGACAGGTCAAGGTCGGCGAGGTGCCGGGGCGGCATGGCCGCACGGCGTGGTGCCGCGGACCCGACCTGGGCGTCGGGGGCGGTCCGGATCAGGGGCAGGCTCGTCATGGCCTGTCCAGTCTCCCACGTCTTTGCGACGACGCACCCCGCCGGAGGTGTCGAGCCCACGGGGTGAGCCGGAGGATCTGTGAGAAGAGACTCCCGGTGCGCATCAGCTCGGCACGATCAGGGCCAGCAGGAGGTATCCGGCCGGGACGGCGAACAGGATCGAGTCGAGCCGGTCCATCAGACCTCCGTGCCCCGGGAGCAGGTTGCTCATGTCCTTGATCTTCAGGTCCCTCTTGATCATCGACTCCGCGAGGTCACCGAGGACCGCCGCCGCCGAGATGGTCAGGCCGAACAGCGCCCCCCACCAGAGCTCGACGTCCAGCAGGAGCCACAGCAGCAGGGCGCTGCCCGACGCCGCCGCGGTCAGGGAGCCGGCGAGACCCTCCCAGGACTTCTTCGGGCTGATCGTCGGCGCCATCGGGTGCCTGCCGAACGCGACCCCGGCGGCGTACCCGCCGGTGTCCGACAGCACCACGGCGGCCAGGGTGACCACGATCCGCAGGTCGCCGTCGGGCAGGACGGCCAGCAACGCGGCGAAGCCGCCGAGGAACGGCACGTACACCGCGATGAGGGTCGCGGCGACCATGTCCCGCTGGTAGCCGGCCGGTCCGTCGCCGAGCCGCCACACCAGGGTCGCCAGCACCGTCACCAACAGACCGAGACTGAGCGCGTCCGGCCCGGCCCACCAGGCCAGCCCGACCATCAGCAGACCGCCCGCGACCAGCGGCACGATCGGCGGGCGGGCCCCGCGGGTGCGCACGGCGCGGGTCATCTCCCAGATCCCGATCGTGACCGCGGCGGCGATCACGGCGAGGAAGGCCGGGCGGAACAGGAACAGCGAGACGAGGACCAGCGTGCCGAGGCCGAGGCCGACCCCGATCGCGGCCGGCAGGTTGCGGCCGGCCCGGCCGGTGCCGGCCGGTTTGCCGGACCGTGTCGCCCGGCGACGGCCCGGTCCGCGTCGCCGTGGTGGTGGTTCCAACCCGGCGTCGGTGGCCGCGGGTGCCGGTTCGGTGGCAGACGGGGCCGGCTCGGTGGCCGGGCGGGGTTCGTCGCGGTGGCCGACGGCGGTCGGCCGGTCGGGCCGCACCTGCGGCCAGCCGATCGGGTTGGTCGGAACGTCCGCCTCGGAGGCGGCGAGTTCGTCGTCGCCGTCCGGGTACGCGGATCGTCCGTCGACCGGGCGCCGGCCCGGGGCCGGGTGACGTCCGGGGAACGCCGTGGCACCGTCCGACGGTGCCGCGGAGACGTACGACGGCACCGCATACCTGTCGGGCGCGGCACCGGTGTGCCGCGCCCGCACCAGGGTGTCGTCGTCAGCGGCCGGCCACGCTCGGCCGGGCGAGATGTCCCGATACTCGGCGGCACGGGACCCCTGGGGGCTGGGCGGCTGCTCCGGCCGCCGCCAGCCGCGCGGCTCCACGCCGCCGTACGGGTCGACGTGGGACATCAGACCTCGAGCAACTCGGCTTCCTTGTGTTTCACCAGCTCGTCGACGTGCCCCACGTACTTCTGGGTGAGGTCGTCCAACTCCTTCTCGGCGCGCCGGCCCTCGTCCTCGCCGACCTCACCGTCCTTGACGATCCGGTCGAGTTCCTCCTTGCCCCGGCGTCGGATGTTGCGGATCGCCACCTTGGCCTCCTCGCCCTTGTGCCGGGCGATCTTGATCATGTCCCGGCGGCGCTCCTCGGTCATCTGCGGGAACAGGACGCGGAGCTGGTTGCCCTCGTTGCTCGGGTTGACCCCGAGGTCCGAGTCGCGGATCGCCTTCTCCATCGCCTGCAGCTGCGAGGCGTCGTACGGCTTGATGATCGCCATGCGGGGTTCGGGCACGGCGATCGACGCCATCTGGGTCAGCGGGGTGGGGCTGCCGTAGTAGTCAATGATGATCTTGGAGAACATGGCCGGAGAGGCGCGCCCGGTGCGGATCGCGCCAAACTCCTCCTTGGCGTGCTCGATCGCGCGCTCCATCTTCTCCTCGGCCTCGAGGAGGGTGTCGTCGATCACCTGCTCCCTCGCCTCCTTCTGCTGGATGCTGCTTCGAAAAACCGGCTCACGCCGTGATCAACGTCCCGATACGCTCGCCGCTGACAGCCCGAATGATGGTGTCATCACCCTCGGCCCCGAAGACCAGCATCGGCAGCCCGTTCTCCTCACAGAGGCTGAACGCGGCGGCGTCCGCGACCCGCAGCCCGCGACGCAGGACGTCAGAGAAGGTGATCTGGTCAAGCTTGCTGGCGTCTGGATCGGTCCGCGGATCGGCGGTGTAGACCCCGTCCACCCCGTTCTTGCTCATCAGAACCACGTCCGCGTGGATCTCCAGGGCGCGCTGCGCCGCCACCGTGTCGGTCGAGAAGTAGGGCATGCCGGCGCCGGCGCCGAAAATCACCACACGCCCCTTCTCCAGGTGCCGGATGGCCCGCAACGGGATGTACGGCTCGGCGACCTGGGCCATCGTGATCGCGGTCTGCACCCGCGTCTCGATGCCCTCCTTCTCCAGGAAGTCCTGCAGCGCCAGGCAGTTCATCACGGTGCCCAGCATCCCCATGTAGTCGGCCCGCGCCCGGTCCATCCCACGCTTCTGCAGCTCCGCGCCCCGGAAGAAGTTGCCGCCACCGACCACGACCGCGACCTGCACACCCCGACGGACCACGGTGGCGATCTGCCGTGCGATCGACTGCACCACGTCCGGGTCGACGCCGATCGCGCCGCCGCCGAACACCTCTCCGGAGAGCTTCAGCACCACCCGACGGGCCCGCCCAGGAGGCGGTGCCGTGGGGTCGTCCGCCGCCGAGGTCCGGTCACTCACAACCTGCGTCATCCGACCCGCCTTCCCACGCCGACACCCGGCGCCATGTCACCCAACTGCCGCTGCTGACCCTACGTGACGAGGAGGCCGTGGTGTCCGTCACGTACACCAGCGGCCTCCTCTCCGTGTTACCTGTCGCCGGGTGGCCGGGTCCGCCGGACCCGACGAGGAAGCGGTTCCCTCAGGCCTGTCCGACCTCGAACCGGACAAACCGGGTGACCTCGATGCCCGCCTCAGCCAGTACCTGCTTCACCGACTTCTTGGGATCGGTCACCGAGGCCTGTTCGAGCAGCACGTAGTCCTTGAAGAAGGCGTTGACCCGACCTTCGATGATCTTGGGCAGGGCCGCCTCCGGCTTGCCCTCCTCACGGGCGGTCTGCTCCGCGATACGCCGCTCCGACGCCACCGTCTCGGCCGGTACCTCGTCCCGGGTGACGTACTTCGGCCGCATCGCGGCGATCTGCATGGCGATGCCGCGGGCGTCGGCGTCCGCGGCCTCGTCCGTCCTGCCGGTGTACTCCACCAGGACGCCCACCTGCGGTGGCAGGTCCTGCGACTTGCGGTGCAGGTAGACCGCGACGTTCCCGTCGAGCTTCGCGAAGCGGCTGAGCACCAGCTTCTCACCGATCTTGGCGGACTGCTCCTGCACCGCGTCGGCCACGGTGCGGCCGTCCGGCAGGGTCGTGCCGAGCAGCGCCTCGGCGTCGGCGACGCCCGCCGCCGCGCCGTGCTCGACCAACTGCTGGGCGAGGGCGATGAAGTCGGCGTTCTTCGCGACGAAGTCGGTCTCGCAGTTGAGTTCGAGCAGCGCCTTGCCCGAGTGCGCCACCAACCCGTTGGCGGCGGTCCGGCCGGCACGCTTGCCGACGTCCTTCGCGCCCTTGATGCGCAGGATCTCGACGGCCTTGTCGAAGTCACCCTCGGCGTCGGTGAGGGCCTTCTTGCAGTCCATCATGCCGGCGCCGGTGAGGTCCCGGAGCTTCTTGACGTCCGCGGCGGTGAAGTTGGACATGACTCTCTCTTCGGTGTGTAACGCGGCTGATTCGGTGTCTACTGCGGGGTGTACCCCGATTCCGGGGCGCCGTGCTCACGCCGGAGCCGGGTCCGCCGATCCCGGCGGGCCGGCGGACCCTCCGGCGACGTCACTCGGCGGCGACGCTGGCCGGCTCGCCGGCGGCCTTCTTCTCGTTGTCCTCGATCAGCTCACGCTCCCACTCGGCGAGCGGCTCGTCGGCGCCCGGCTCGGGCTTCTCGTCGGCACCGCGGCGCTTGCCCGAGCGGGCGATCAGCCCCTCACCGACCGCCGAGGCGATGATCTTGGTCAGCAGCTCGGCCGAACGGATCGCGTCGTCGTTGCCCGGAATGGGAAAGTCGACCTCGTCCGGGTCGCAGTTGGTGTCGAGGATCGCGATCACCGGGATGCCCAGCTTGCGGGCCTCGTCGACGGCGATGTGCTCCTTCTTGGTGTCGACCACCCAGATCGCGGCCGGCAACTTCTGCATGTCCCGAAGACCGCCGAGGGTACGGGTCAGCTTCTCCTTCTCACGGGCGAGCTGGAGGGTTTCCTTCTTGGTGTAGCCCTGGGCCGTACCGGAGAGGTCGCCGAGCGCCTCCAGCTCCTTCATGCGCTGCAGCCGCTTGTAGACCGTCTGGAAGTTGGTCAGCATGCCACCGAGCCAGCGGTGGTTGACGTACGGCTGGCCAACCCGGGTCGCCTGCTCGGCGATCGCCTCCTGGGCCTGCTTCTTCGTGCCGACGAAGAGGATGCTGCCGCCTTCGGCGACGGTGTTGCGCACGAAGTCGTACGCCTTCTCGATGTAGTCGAGGGTCTGCCGCAGGTCGATGATGTAGATGCCATTGCGCTCGGTGAAGATGAAGCGCTTCATCTTCGGGTTCCACCGCCGGGTCTGGTGCCCGAAGTGGACGCCGCTCTCCAGCAGCTGGCGCATGGTCACTACGGCCATGGTGGGGTGCTCCTTCAGTTGTCCCTGGTTGTCACGCCGGGCCAGCCGGCCTGGCGTCCTGGCGCCTGATCGCCGGCCGTAACTGAGCCCGGTTTCGCCACCGGGACCAGGGGGCCGTCGCCCCACGGGTGAACCGTGGAGAGGGCACGCGAGGTCGACCGCCACACGGCGGCCGCCAGTCGTCAAGTGTACGCCTCGGCTCGATCCGTGGCGCGCAAACCCCGGTACCCGCCCCGGCCGCCCCCACCTCCCGCCGGCCGGGGCGGGTACCGCCGCCGGCGGCGACACCGGCGCCGGTCGGACAGCCGCCCGGCCGGCGCCGGAGGACGCGGGCCGCCCGGCTCAGCCCACGGCCAGCCCCGCGGCCACGAACAGCACGAGTCCGACGGTGAGGTACCCGGTCGGCGGCCTGAGCCAGGCCCGAACCGGATCCCCGACGGCGGCGGCACCGGTGGTCAGCCCGTAGAGCCCGGCGGCGAAGGCCGGTATCCCCAGCACCAGGAAGGTGCCGGCGAGTATCGCCGGAGGCGAGAGTCTCTCACCCACCGCGGCGTCGAGGAACAGCCGGACCGCCGGTACCTCGAAGACCAGGGTGAGTACCGCCAGGATCACCGCCAGCGCCGGACGGCGGCTGGTGTACACGCCGTCGGTGCCGTCGGCCACGGGTGACGGCGCCGACGGGGGGCCGGGCCGCCGGGCCACGGCGTCCCGGTCGATCGCCTCCGTGTGGTGCCACGCGGCACCGGTCCGCCCCGGTCCGTCGTCGGCCGGGGCGTGGAGATCGACCTGCGGCACCAGGCCCGTGGGTTGGTTCAGCGGACCCGCCGTCTCGCCCCTCTGCCCCGGCTGCACGACCGGGTAGCCGGCCAGGGGCGAGTGGCCGGTCGCGGCGGAGTCGGCGGCGTGCACCCCGCCTCCGGCGTCCGGACGTGCCGGGTCAGCACCGTCGCCGCCGTCGTGCGACGCGCGTCCGGAGGCCGCGAGGAGGGATTCCGCCGGCCGTGGCGGGCCGTCCCGGTCCACCGGCCGGACCGCGTCCGCGCCGACCTGCAACGGATCACCGGGGCCTGTCGACCTCTCGGGCTCACCGCTGCCGCCCCGGGCGTGGGCGCTGTGCCGACCTCCCTCGGCGTCGCGTCCGACCGGTCCGAGATCACCCACGATGCCGCCACCGGCGGCGGGCCGGAGGTCGTCGGTGCGGGTCGCCTCCCACGGAGCGGTCGGGTGGCCCGTCCCCGGCGGCGTCGCCGCAGCGTCGAACCGGGACGCGACGGTCTCGGTCGACAACGGCACCTCCACCGACGGCCCGGGCGCCCCGTGGCGTCCGGACCGGGTTGGGTAGCCGCCCGCCTCCGTCGGGTCGTCGGTCTGGGACGGGCCGGCGAAGAGGGCGGGATCGTCCCGGTACCCCGGTCCCGGGCCGGTGGTCAGGCCCCGCGACGCGCCGTACCCCGAGACGTCGCCGTACCGCTGCGTCGCCTCGTCGACGGGGACGCCGTGCTCGCCGCCGGACCCTGGTCCGCCACGCCACCCCGCGGCGGGGCGTGCGGAACCCGGGTAACCGTCCGGTTCGGGTTGCCACCGCGGGTCGGCGTACCCCCGCTCGTCGATCTGCCAGCCGGGAATCCGGTCATCCGGAAGGTCGTGTCGGTGATCCACGGGCAGGCACCGTAGGTGACCTCCGCAGGGATCCGCCACTCCGCTGACCCAGATGCCGGGTTTCTCATCGCTGTCTCGTTTCCTCGGCGGCCGCGTCCGCCGCCCCGCTTCTCGTCTCCGTCGTCCCCTCCCGCTCCCCCGTCCCCGCCGTCACCAACCGCCGAGGCGGTGTGGGCCGGGTGGGCGGGCGGCGCCCGGTGGCTGGTCACCGTCCCGCCCATAGCACATCGACCTCGTGATCGTCCGCTCGTCCACAGCTCACCCGGATGCACACAACCCCACCCCTCCGGCTTGCCGGCGACGTCCGCGACGGGGCACCGTCCTCCCCCGTGACAGGACGGCGGCGAGCGGTCGGCGAGTACGGCGAGCGGTGCGCCGTACGGCACCTCGTCGAGTCCGGGCTACGCGTGGTGGCCCGGAACTGGCGGTGCGCGTACGGCGAGATCGACATCATCGCCTGGGACGGGGACGTCCTCGTCTTCTGCGAGGTCAAGACCCGCCGAGGCGACGCCTTCGGCACGCCGGAGGAGGCTGTCGTCGGACCCAAGGCCCGCCGACTGCGCCGGCTGGCCGCGGAGTGGCTGCGCCGCACCGGCACCCACGCCGAGCAGGTCCGTTTCGATGTCGTCGCGGTCTACCCGGCGCGGGCCGGCGCCGCCCGGGTGGAACACCTGCGGGCTGCCTTCTGAACTTCCGAGCCCGCGTCGGTTGGCACTTCTGAACCCGGGTCGGTTGGCCGACCCCGACGCGCACGGCGGCCTCGCCCCGATGCCGGCACGGTGCCGAACCAACGCGCCGGCCGACGAGGGGCCGTGACGGCGGCGACGGACGCCCCTGCCGGCCGCCCACGAGCCGGTCCCGACACCCACCCGGACGAGATGATCACCCTGGTTCGGGACTCCTGGTTCGGGCTCCGGGAACCTCCGCGCGGGCCGTCAGCGGCGCGGGCCCATAGCACATCACACGCATGATCGTCCGGTCGTCCACAGGGCAGCCGGTCGTCCACACCGCAGGCTCGCCGGTCCCCGGGACCCCGCTCGTTCCGGCACCGTCGGGGCATGACGTCGACATCTTCCGGGGCCGCCCGATGAGCTACGCCAGGGTGCTCTGCGTGGGTCTCGTCGGGGTGACCGGTCACCTCGTCGAGGTCGAGGCCGACCTGGGTCCCGGCCTCCCCACCGTCGTACTCTCCGGGTTGCCGGACACCGCGCTCAACGAGGCGCGCGACCGGGTACGCGCCGCCGTGGTCAACTCCGGGCAACGCTGGCCGAACCGCCGGATCACCGTCAACCTGCTTCCCGCAGCGCTGCCGAAGCACGGCTCCGCCTTCGACCTGGCCATCGCCGCCGCCCTGCTCGGTGGTGCCGGCGAGCTGCCCCTGGCCCCGTTGGACGGGGTCGCCGTGCTCGGCGAGCTGGGCCTCGACGGGACCGTACGGCCCGTCCGGGGTGTGCTGCCGATGGTCGCCGCAGCGGTCCGGTCCGGGATCACCCAGGTGATCGTGCCGGTCGAGAACGCCGCCGAGGCGTCCGTGGTGCCCGGCGTACGGGTCCACGCCGTCGACAGCCTGCACCGACTCGTCGCGTTCATCCGCGACGGCACGCCGTTGTTGGATCCGCCAGCCCATTCCCCGACTCCGCCCCGGCCGGGCCCTGACCTGGTCGACGTGGCCGGGCAGGAGCTCGGCCGGCGTGCACTGGAGGTCGCCGCCGCCGGCGGGCACCACCTGGCGCTGATCGGACCGCCGGGGGCCGGCAAGACCATGCTCGCCGAACGCCTCCCCTCGATACTGCCGGAGCTGGACGACGAGGCCGCGTTGGAGGTGACCGCGCTGCACTCCATCGCCGGGGTACTGCCGAGGGACGGTCGGCTGATCCGTCGGCCGCCGTTCCAGGCGCCACACCACACGGCGACCGTGGCGTCGCTCGTCGGCGGTGGTTCGGGACTGGCCCGGCCGGGCGCGGTCTCGCTGGCCCATCGCGGCGTGTTGTTCCTCGACGAGGCCCCCGAGTTCCAGCGGGGCGCGCTCGAGGCGCTGCGCCAACCGCTGGAGAGCGGTCGGATCTTCCTGGCCCGGGCCAGAGGCGAAACGGAGTACCCGGCCCAGGTCCAGCTGGTCGTCGCGGCGAACCCGTGTCCCTGTGCGAAGCCGGTCGGCGACACCGCGTGCGAGTGCTCGCCGTTGGCCCGCCGCCGCTACCTGGCCCGGCTGTCCGGTCCGCTGCTCGACCGGATCGACGTCCAGGTGACCCTGAATCCGCTGCGGGCGGTCGAGCTGATGGACGCCGGCCGGCTCGCGGAGCCGTCCGCGGTGGTCGCCGAGCGGGTCGCCAGGGCCAGGGCGGCCGCCGCCGCACGCTGGGCCGACGGCGGGTGGCGTGTCAACGCCGCGGTCCCGGGCCCGGACCTGCGCCGCTCGCGGTGGCGGCTGCCGGCACACGACACCCGGGCGCTACGGAAACTGCTGGACCGCGGCGCCCTCTCGGCCCGCGGATTCGACCGGGTGGTACGGATCGCCTGGACGATCGCTGACCTGGACGGTCGCGACCGCCCGGACGCCAACGACATCGACGAGGCGATCCAGCTCCGCACGGGGAGGATCTGATGGCCCGCACGGGGAGGATCCGGTGACCGGCCCTCTCGGGCGAGGTCGACCCGGGCCGGCGCGACCGATCCGGGCGACCGACCGCGACGACGCGACACGACGGGCGGCACCCGACAAACCACCGGTCGACGCCACCGACACGGACGTGGTCAGACGTGCCCGAATCGCGCTGACCTGGCTGGTCGAGCCGGGGAGCCGCGCCGTGTTCCGGCTCGTCAAACGGCTCGGGCCGGTCGAGGCGCTGGAGCGGCTGCTCGCCGGCGACGTTGCCGACGAGCGGCTGCGCACGACGGTCGCTGCCCGGCTCACCGGCGGTGACCCGTGGGAGGTCGCCGACACCGCGACCGAGATCACGAAACGGCTGGGCGCCCGACTGGTGATCCCCGAGGACGACGAGTGGCCGACGAGGCTGGCGCATCTGGAGCAGATGGCGTTGACCCGGGCCGACCGCAGGGTCGACCGGGAGACCGCGCCGCCGCTGTGTTTCTGGGTCCGTGGCGCCGGGGACCTGGGCGAGGTGTTGGAACGGTCGGTGGCGGTGGTCGGGTCGCGGGCGGCGACGCCGTACGGACAGCACGTCGCCGCCGAGATCGGATACGGCCTGGCCGAACGGGGCTGGACGGTCGTCTCGGGTGGTGCCTTCGGCATCGACGCCGCGGCACACCGCGGCGCGTTGAACGCTGACGGCCGGACCGTGGCGGTGCTCGCCTGCGGGGTCGACCGCCCCTACCCGGTCGGAAACGCCGCGCTCTTCGAACGCATCGCCGAGGTCGGTCTGCTGATCAGCGAGTGGCCTCCCGGCGCGGAGCCGCTGCGTCCCCGCTTCCTGATCCGGAACCGGGTCATCGCCGCCGCCACCGCCGGCACCGTGCTGGTCGAGGCGGCGGCCCGCAGCGGGGCCATCCAGACCCTACGCCGGGCACTGGCCCTGCGGAGGCCGTCGATGGTGGTGCCGGGGCCCGTCACGTCCGCGATGTCGGTGGGTGCACACGAGGTGCTCCGGGAGCACCCCGACGCCCGCCTGGTGACCGGCGTACCGCACATCCTGGAGGAGGTGGGCCGGATCGGCGTCGACCTGGCACCACCGGCCCGTGGCCCGGAACGGCCACGGGACCGTCTCGACGACGAGGCCGCGCTGGTTCTCGAGTCGGTGCCGCGCCGTGGCGCCGTGGGCGCGGAGACGCTCGCCTCCCGTGCCGGGCTCCACCTGCGTACCACGCTGCGCAAGCTGTCCATGCTGGAACAGCTCGGCCTGCTCGTCCGGCGTGACGACGGGTACGCGCTGGCGTCGCCCACGCCCCGGGCCACGGTCGAGGCGCCGGCCGTGGACCCGGCCGCCGGAGCCGTCGACCTCGCCGTGCCGAACGGCGGTCCCGCCGACCGTGGCGGGCCCGGTGACCGTGACCCCACCGGTCGGGCCGGCCTCGACCCGGGCGACGGCCTCGACGACGGCACCGGTCTCGGCACCCAGGGTGGCCCTGGTGGCCAAGGGTGGCCGGGAACGCCGTGACCGGGGCGGGGCCGTGCCCGGCGGCGACGGTCTCCGCTCCGGCGGCCAACCCGGGCTGGTGGCGAGGGCGGCGTGCCGGACTTGACGCCGGCCCGGGTGGGGAGCACCGTCGGCTCGATGAGCCGCACCGCACGCAGTACCCGCGCCCTGCACGAGGCACTGCCGCAGCCGCTGCGCGACGCCGTCGACGGGTTCGCCGAACACCTCTCGCGGGTGGAGAACAGGTCCTCCCACACCGTCCGTGCCTACGTGGCCGACCTGGTGTCGTTGCTCGACCACGCGAGTCAGACGGGATGTACCCGGCTGGATGACCTGACCATCGGGGTGCTGCGCGGCTGGCTGGCGCGGCTGCGCTCCCTCGGCGCGGCCCGCAGCTCGCTGGCCCGGCGGGCCGCGGCGGCCCGCACCTTCACGGCCTGGGCACACCGGACGGGGCGGCTGACCGTCGACCCCGGTCAGGTGCTGGCCAGTCCACGGGCCCACCGGACCCTGCCCGCCGTGCTCCGCGCCGACCAGGCGACCGCGCTGGTCCTGGCTCCCGGCCAGGACGCGTCACCGATGGCGACCCGGGACCGGGCGGTACTCGAACTGCTCTACGCCACCGGTATCCGGGTCAGCGAGCTGTGTGGCCTCAACCGGGACGATGTCGACACCGCGCGCCGGGTGGTTCGGGTACTGGGCAAGGGTGGCAGGGAGCGGTCGGTGCCGTACGGGATACCGGCGCAGCGGGCCCTCGACGACTGGCTACGGGTCGGACGGCCGGCGTTGGCCGGGCCGAGAAGCGGCGACGCCCTGCTGCTCGGCGCGCGTGGCGGGCGCATCCAGGCGACGGTCGTGCGACGGCTCGTCGCGCACCACGCCCGCGCCGCCGGCATTCCCCGGACGAGCCCGCACGGCCTCCGGCACTCCGCCGCCACCCACCTGCTCGAAGGCGGCGCGGACCTGCGGGCGGTGCAGGAGATCCTCGGGCACTCCTCGCTGTCCAGCACCCAGCTCTACACGCACGTCTCCGTGGACCGGCTGCGCGCCGCGTACCGGCAGGCGCACCCGCGCGCCTGACCGCCCAGGGACCGCGTCGACGTGGTCGCCGCCGCCGGTTCCGCCGGCGCCGCGCGGCCCGCCGGCTGGACCCCACGGCCCGCCACAGCGGTCGAAGGTTGTCGACCACGGGGTCGACCAGGTACGACGAGGGGCCTTCGGGCGCACGCGCGGTGGGTAGGATCATGTGGTGAGCATGATCGGGCCGCAGCCGCCCGAGCCGATTCCGGGCGCCCGTCTCCTGTTCTCGCTGGATCCCGGGGTCGCACAGCTCAACCACGGCTCGTACGGCGCGGTCCCGATCCCGGTCCAGCGGGCCCAGCAGCGGTTGCGCGACGAGGCCGAAGCGAACCCGATGCGCTTCTTCACCCGTGGCCTCGCCGACCGGATCGCCCACGCCCGCCGGCACATCGCCGCGTTCCTCGGCGCCGACCCGGACGGTACCGCGCTGGTCGGCAACGTCACCATCGGCACCGCCATCGTGCTGCGGTCGCTGAACCTCGGGCCGGGGGACGAGGTGCTCTGCACCGACCACGGCTACGGAGCGGTGGCGCTCTCCGTCGACCGGGAGGCCCGTCGCACGGGTGCGGTCCGGCGTACCCTCACCGTGCCCCTGCACGCCACCGACGAGGAGGTCATCGAGATCATCCGGTCAGGGCTCCGTCCCGGACGTACGAGGCTGCTCATCGTCGACCACCTCACCTCGCCCACCGCCCGGCTCTTCCCGGCCGCGGCGATCGTCGCGGCGGCCCGGGAGCGTGGTGTGCCGGTCCTCGTCGACGCGGCGCACGCGCCCGGGATGCTGCCGGTCCCGGTGTCGACCATCGGCGCCGACTTCTGGGTGGGCAACCTGCACAAGTGGGGGTACGCCCCCCGGGGCACGGCCGCCCTGGTCGTGGCGCCGCGGTGGCGCCAGCGGATCGAGCCGTTGGCGGTCTCCTGGCAGGAGGATGCCGGTTTTCCGCTCCGGGTCGAGTGGCAGGGAACCCTGGACTACAGCGCCTGGCTCGCCGCCCCGGTGGGCGTCCACACGCTCCGCTCCCTCGGCGCTGACCGGGTCCGGGCCCACAACGCCCAGCTCGCCGCGTACGGACAGTGGGTGGTCGGCCAGGCCCTCGGCGTGGCACCGGCCGACCTGCCCAACCCCGGCGGGCCGATGGTCGCGATGAGGATCCTGCCGTTGCCGGCCGGCCTGGCGACGACCATCGCGGACGCGACGGCGCTCCGGGAACGGATCAGCCACGAACTCGGCGTCGACGTCGCGATCAACGCGTGGCGGGGCCGGGGCTGGCTCCGGCTGTCCGGACAGGTCTACAACCGGGCCGAGGAGTTCGACCGACTCGCCGAGGGGCTGCCGGCCCTGCTCGCCCGGCACACCTGAGCCGTCCTCAGGTTCGGGCCCGGCCGGCGGCCACCGGCAGCCGCGGCCGCCCGCCGGCATGCGCCATACCAGACCGACGCGTGTGGCGGACGTTGTCCACAGGCAGGTCGGTTGTGCACAGACACCGGTCGGCGCGGTTGCGGCGACACCCCGGCGGGTTGACGCTGCACCACCATGAGACGGACATCGGGCACCCGGCCGGCTCTTCCGGTGCTGCTGTCGTTGTTGGTGCTGTTGGCGCTGACCGTCGTCGCGCCGCCCACGCCGTCGCGGGCGCGGCCGTCGCCGTCGTCGACCCCGGACGCACCACCCCGGGGCGTACCGGTACACGGCGCACCCGCGTCGGACGGGTTCCGGTGGCCGCTGGACGGGGTGCCCCGGGTGGTACGCCCGTTCGACCCACCGCCCGAGCCCTGGCTCCCGGGGCACCGTGGTGTCGACCTTGCCGCCCCCGACGGGGCGACGGTCCGGGCGGCGGGGGCCGGCACCGTTCTCTTCGCGGGGATGATCGCCAACCGCCCGGTGATCAGTGTCAGCCACCGGGGCGGTCTGCGGACCACGTACGAACCGGTGCGGCCCGCCGTCGCCACGGGTGATCCGGTCGCGGCCGGTCAGGCGCTCGGTGTGCTCCTGCCCGGACATCGCGGGTGCGTGGTGGACGCACCCGCCTGCCTGCACTGGGGGCTACGGCATGGAGAGGAGTACCTCGACCCGCTCCTGTTGCTGGGCCTTGGCCGGGTCCGGCTGTTGCCGCTGGCGGCCCCGGCCGGATCCCGCCCGACGGGGCCGTTCGGCAGGCGGCACGCTCGCCGTGCGAAACGGGGTCAGCCCCCGAAGCCGGTATCCGTGGGGAGGGAGATGTCGGGCTTTTCGAGCTCTTCGACGTTGACGTCCTTGAACGTCATGACCCGAACGTTCTTCACGAAGCGGGCAGGGCGATACATGTCCCAGACCCAGGCGTCGTGCATCTCCACCTCGAAGTAGACCTCGCCGTCGGAGTTGCGCACGTGCAGGTCGACCTGGTTCGCCAGGTAGAACCGCCGCTCGGTCTCCACCACGTAGGAGAACTGGCGAACGATGTCGCGGTACTCCCGATAGAGCTGCAGCTCCATCTCGGTCTCGTACTTCTCGAGATCTTCCGCGCTCATCCCATTCCGCCTTCCATGGCAACATCTTCCCCCACCGGAGCGGACGGCCGAGGCCGCTCGCTCAACGCCACGCCGACGGTACTCCCTGGCTGGGCCGCCTGCGCTGTCGACTCGTCCACCCGGAGCCGGGCCGGGCGACGGATCCGGGGCGGATGATCGATCCGCCCGGAGACCGTGGCGACGTTGACGTACGAATAACGGTGTTCCGGGCACGGCCCGCGCTGTTCGAGCGCGGCGGTGTGCTCGGCGGTGATGTATCCCTTGTGCTCGGCGAACCCGTATCCGGGGTACCGGCTGTCCAGCTCCGTCATGATCCGGTCCCGGGTGACCTTGGCCAGCACGCTCGCAGCCGCCACACAGGCCGCCACCTGGTCACCCTTCCAGACGGCGAGCCCGGGCACGCCCAGCCCGTCGACGCCGAAGCCGTCGGTCAGCACGTACTCGGGGACGACGGTGAGGGAGGCCAGTGCGCGGCGCAGCGCCAGCAGGTTGCAGACGTGCAGTCCCCGGAGGTCCACCTCGGCCGCAGGGATGATCACCACGGCGTGCGCGAGAGCCCGCTCGACCACCTCTCGGTAGACCCGCTCCCGGGCCGCCGGGGTGAGGAGCTTGGAGTCGGCCAGTCCGTCGATCTCGCCACGCCGTCCCTCCGGCAGCACCACCGCGGCCGCCACCAGCGGACCCGCGCAGGCGCCTCGGCCCGCCTCGTCCGCCCCCGCGACATACCGGAAGCCACGCCGCCGCAGCGCACGCTCCATCGCGTAGATGCCGCTCTCGCGGCGGATGACCGTACGGGGTGGGGTCAGCACGCTACTCGCTCTCCAACGCCCGGCGCAGGACCTCCGGCAGGTCCGCGGGATAGAACCGCTCCGTCGTCCGCGCCAACTCCTCCATCGTCCACCACCGGTGACCGTCGATCGTCTCCCGCTCGATGGCTTCGAATCCGGCGGTGTCCACCTCCCAGGCGTCAATCCGTAGCAGGAAGAACTGCTGGTCCTGGCGGTACCACCGGCCGCCGAAGGTGAACTCCGTCACCTCCCGCCAGACCGGCTTGCCGAGCTCGTCCGGCGAAACCCGAAGCCCGGTCTCCTCCGCCAGTTCCCGGGCCGCCCCGGCCGCCGGCTCCTCGTCCGGACCGAGTCCGCCGCCCGGGGTGAACCAGTACCGGTGCTCGGGCCGTGCCGGGTCCCAACCCCGGAACATCAGGAGACGGTTCTCACCGTCGAGCAGAAGCACTCGGGCAGCCTGCCGTGGGGTGAAGACGGTCATCCGACCAGCCTAGTCCTGCGTCGGGCCGGATCCCGCGCCCGCCGCGACCGGTGGCCGGCTACGGGTTGGGGATGGCGTCGTAGGAGTCCGGCACCGACAACCAGGTGGCCCGGCTGAACGGCCAGAAGATGGTGAAGGCCCTTCCCACCACGGCGTCCTCCGGGATGGTCGCGACCTCGATGTTCTGTTGGCTCTGCTGCCAGTGCTCCAGCGAGTCGCCCGAGGCGGAGCGATGGTCACCCATCACCCACAGTCGCCCGGGCGGCACGGTGATGTCGAACTCCGTGTCGGCGACCGGGTCCCGCAGACCGTTCTCCGAGTAGACGTACGGCTCGTCCAGCGGCTGTCCGTTGATCAACAAGCGGTTCTGGTCGTCGCAGCAGACCACCCGGTCACCGCCGACCGCGATGACCCGCTTGATGAAGTCCTCGCCCTCCGGGTTACCGGTCCACTGTGTCGGAGCCTTGAAGACCACGATCTCGCCCCGCTTGGGCGACCGGAAGTGGTAGATCAACTTGTTGACGAGCACCCGGTCGTAGATCTCCAGGGTGTGCTCCATCGACGGCGAGGGGATGTAGAAGGTCTGCAGCACGAACGCCCGGACCAACACCGCGACGAGGATCGCCACGCCGAGCAGGATGGGCAGTTCCCGCCAGAACGAGTTCCCCTTCTTCGGCTTGTCGGTCTGCTCGTCAATCACGGGAGGAGCCTACGACGCCGGGTATGGAATGTTCGCCGAGAACGCGCGGTAACGAGCAAAGAGCCGATGATTGGCATAGCAATGGCCGTATCTCCCATGTGTGGAGCGTTGCGGGAAACCTCGCCCAGGGCGGGCGCGGCGGTCGGGGCGGGCAGGTCCTCGAAGGTCTCCGGCACCGTCAGGGAGGTCCAGTGGGACACCGGCCACACGATCACGAACGCGCGACCGATGACGTTGTCGATCGGCACGGTTCCCTGGCAGCGGGCGTCCTGCGACACCAGCCGGTGGTCGCCCATCACGAACAGCTGACCCGGTGGCACCACGACCTCTTCGAACCGACGTGAGCGGCACTCCTCGCGGTTCGGCGGGACGTCCAGTGGGGAGTCCGCGAGCACGTACGGCTCGTCGAGCGGGACACCGTTGACGGTGACCCGACCCTGGTCGTCGCAGCAACCGACGCGGTCGCCGGGGAGCCCGATGACCCGCTTGATGAAGTCCCTGTCGCCGGGACGGCTGACCCCGACGAGGTCGCCGAGGGTCCGGCCGAGCTTCGCGAGGAACCCGGGATCGGGGTCCTCGGCAAGCTGCGGCGTCCACTCCGCCGTGCCCCGGAAGACGACGATCTCACCCCGCGCCGGGTCCCGAAGGTCGTACACGATCTTGTTGACGAGGACCCGGTCCCCGATCAACAGGGTGTCCTCCATGGACCCCGACGGGATGAAGAAGGCCTGCAACAGGAAGGTGCGGATCAGGACGGCGAGACAGAAGGCGACGACGAGCAACAGGGGAAGCTCCTGCCAGAGCGGCATCGGCCTGCGGGTACGGCGGGCTCGTCGAGGCCGACGACGCCATGGATCGACGTCGTCCTCTTCGTCCACCCTACGTACCACGCTTCTCCCCGGTCCCGAGATATCGCCCTGTCGCCGGGCTCGCTCGACGACGGCGCACCGCGAGCGGTGGCGCGGGGCCTCGGATCACCGCTCCGGCCTCACGCCGGACGCCGTGACCACGCTGCCGCCCACGCCGTCAGCCTAGCCGGTCCGGGCCCGGACGGCACCCCGCGATCGACGTCGATGCGGCCAGCCGGGGTCAGCCGATCCGCTTCTCGCGACGCTCCTTGATCTTGGCCTTCTTACCCCGCAGCTCGCGGAGGTAGTAGAGCTTGGCGCGGCGGACGTGACCGCGGACCACGACCTCGATCCGGTCGATCGTCGGGCTGTTGACCGGGTAGGTCCGCTCCACGCCGACACCAAAGCTGATCTTGCGGACCGTGAAGGTCTCCCGCGGGCCCGAGCCCTGGCGCCGGATGACGACGCCCTCGAAGATCTGGACCCGGGACCGGTTACCCTCGACGACCCGGGCGTGCACCTTGATGGTGTCACCTGGCCGGAAGTCCGGGATGTCGGTCCGCTGCGACTGGGCGTCAAGAACGTCCAGGGTGTTCATCGCTCATCCTCGAAGGCTCACGGCGCACCGGTGTCGGCGCGCGGATGGGTGATTCTGATCCTCCGGCGGTCCCGGGCGGGACAACCGGTGGGGGATCCTCGCAGCCGCCCGTGGTCACGGCCGGCTACGGCAACCTCATTACTCTGCCATATCGCCGACCGGAGGCTGAAATCCGGCCCCGACCAGAAGCGCGACGTCCTTCTTGTCCAGCTTCTCCGGCGGCAGCGCGGCGAGCATGTCCGGCCGGCGGGCGGCCGTCCGCAGCAGCGCCTGGTCGCGCCGCCAGCGCGCGATCCGCCCGTGGTCCCCGGAACGGAGAACCGCCGGCACCTCGTGCCCCCGCCAGGTCGGCGGCTTCGTGTAGACCGGCGCCTCCAGCAGGCCGTGGGCGTGCGACTCCTCCGCGAGCGAGTCGGCGTTGCCCAGCACGCCGGGCAGGAGCCGCGTCACCGCCTCCATGATCACGAGGACCGCGGCCTCGCCACCGAAGAGCACATAGTCGCCGAGCGAGACCTCGGTCACCGGCATCCGGGTCGCGGCGTGGTCCAACACCCGCTGGTCGATCCCCTCGTACCGCCCGCAGGCGAAGATCAACCAGGGCTCGGCGGCCAGTTCCTGCGCCATCGCCTGGGTGAACCGCACCCCGGCCGGGGTCGGCACCACCAGCCGCGGCGGCGGGGCCACCCCGACCGGGGCCAGGGCGTCGAGCGCCTCTCCCCACGGCTCCGGCCGCATCACCATCCCGGGGCCGCCCCCGTACGGGGTGTCGTCGACCGTGCGGTGCACGTCGTGCGTCCACTGCCGGAGGTCGTGCACCGCGACCGTCAGCACCCCGGCCGTCCGCGCCCGCCCGATCAGGGACAGCTTCAGCGGTGCCAGGTACTCCGGGAAGATCGAGACCACGTCGACCCGCATCTGCGGCAGGGCTCCCCTCATGTCCTCTTCCGTGGCGGACCGGCCCGCATCGGCCGCCGGCAGCCCCGCGGTCACAGGTCGAGCAGCCCGCCGGGCGGATCCACCACCACCCGTCGGCCAGCCAGATCCACCTCGGGAACGATCGCCTTGACGAACGGGATCAAGGCAGAGCGTCCGTCCGGCCGGCGCAGCACCAACAGGTCCGAGGCGGGCGCGTGGTCGATCCGGGCCACCTCGCCGAGCACCTCGCCGGCCGGGGTGACCACGGCGAGCCCGACGAGCTGGTGGTCGTGGAACTCGTCCGGATCCTCCGGTGCCGGCAGGTCCGCGCTGTCCACCAGGAGCAGGGTGCCGCGCAGGGCCTCGGCGAGGTTGCGGTCGTAGATCCCCTCGAAGGTGACCAGCAGGCGTCCCTGGTGCCAGCGGGTGGCCTCGACGGTGAGCCGCTCGGGAGCCCGGAACAGGCTGCCGTGGGCGGTCACCGGCGGCACGCCGGGTGGGATCTCCGCCGGGTCGGTACGCAGCACCGACCCGGCGGCGAACCGCGCCTCGGGATCGTCGGTCCGCACCTCCACGGTGACCTCGCCACGGATGCCGTGCGGACGGCCTATCCGGCCGACGGTCAGGAGCATGGCCACCAATCAGTACGAGTCGATGATGTCGACGCGTACCCCGCGTCCGCCGATCGAGCCGATCACCTGGCGCAGCGCCTTCGCGGTCCGACCGGCACGGCCGATCACCGTACCCAGGTCCTCGGGGTGGACACGGACCTCCAGCCGCTTGCCTCGCCGGGATTCGACCAACCGGACCCGTACGTCCTCCGGGTGCTCGACGATGCCCTTGACCAGGTGCTCGAGTGCCGGCCGGAGGGGGACGTCAGCCCTGCTCGCCGGAGTCCGCACCGGCCTGCTCCTCGGTCTTCGCCTCCCCGGCCTCGGCCTGGGCGGGGCGGGCCGACTTCTTCGCCGGCTTGGCGGCCGACTGCTCGGCGAGCCCAGCCGCTGCCTTGGCCTCGGCCTCGTAGATGGCCTTGCGGTCGGTCCGCTCCGGCGCCACCAGCAGCGGCGGCGGGGCGGGCAGACCCTTGAACTTCTGCCAGTCGCCGGTTTTCTCCAGCAGCCGCTGGACGGCCTCGCTCGGCTGAGCGCCGACGGAGAGCCAGTACTGCACCCGGTCCGACTTGACCTTGATAACCGAAGGGTCCTCCTTCGGGTGGTAGATCCCGACGAACTCGATCGCCCGACCATCGCGCTTCGTCCGCGAGTCGGCGACGACGATACGGTATTGCGGGTTGCGGATCTTGCCCATCCGCAGAAGCCGGATCTTTACGGCCACAGTGTGTTCGCTCCTGTTGCGATGTCCACCGGCCCGGTGGCGGGCGGTGCGCGGGCGAGAGCCGACCGGCACAGTGGGGGTGAGCCGGGGACTACTCGACGGACTGGCGACACGTCCGGGTAGAGGGCGCCGGACGCGCGCGGGATACCAGCGACCTATTGTGCCAGACCAGGACTCGGAATCTCACGTCGGCCGGCCGATTCGCCGGGAGATCCGTGTGCGGGAGGACACCACACCCCGGGAACGGATCACCGCCGAGACCCTCGTCACCGGACCTCTCCGGCGGCGGGCGGTCACGGGCTCTGGCCCGGCATGCTCCGCAACAACGGGACGGCCCGGGTGAGCGTACTCACCCGGGCCGTTTGCCCCGGACCCCGGATGGGCTCCGGGTGTCGTCTCCGCCCGCCCGCGGGCGCCCGGGGGCGACCTCCGCCCGCCCCCGGGTCGACGGTCGTCTCTGCCGCGTCCCGGGGCCGCCTCACCCCTTGACCGCGCCCTGCAGACCACCCACGATCTGCTTCTCGGCGAGGGTGAAGAACAGCAGTGCCGGTAGCATCGCCAACGAGGTGAAGGCGAGGATGCCGGCTGTGTCGGAGGTGTACTGGCTGGAGAAGTTCTGCACCCCCAGTGGCAGGGTGTGCAGGTTGACGTCGCCGAGGACGAGCAGCGGCAGGAGGAAGGCGTTCCAGCTCGTCACGAACGACAGGATGCCGACCGTGACGAGCGCGGGCCGCGACAGCGGCAACACGATGAGCCAGAGGAAACCGAGCCGACCGGTGCCGTCGATCGAGGCGGCGTCCTCCAGCTCGCGGGGTATGGCGGCCAGGAAGGGCCGCAGGATGACGATCGTGAGCGGCAGCGCGAAGGCGATCTGTGGAAGGATCACCGCGAAGTAGGAGTTGGTCAGGTTCAGGTCGCGCAGCATGAGGTAGAGCGGCAGGATCGCCGCCCCGGCCGGGAAGAGCAGGCCGAGCGTGAAGAAGGTGTAGAGCCCCTCACGCCCCCGGAAGGTGTACCGGGCGAGCACGTACGCCGCGCAGACCCCGAGCACCACGACCCCGAGCGTGGTGCCCAGGGCGATCACCAGACTGTTGAACGCCTGCCGCCAGAAGTCGCTCTCGGTCAGCACCCGGCGGTAGTTGTCCCAGACCCACGGGTCCGGCAGCGCGGCCGGATCCGCGACGATCTGCGGGGTGGTCCGGAACCCGCCGATGATCACGTACACCACCGGGGCGATCGACACGGCGGCGACCACGAACGCCAACGCGTAGGTGAGCGGGTTGCCCCACGACACCGGCCGGCGGCGCCGGGACGGCGAGGAGACGACGGCGGTCGCAGCCACGATCAGTTCACCCTTCTCGTGATGGCGCCCTCGATGTCGCGGCGGAGGAGGAAGCGCTGGAACAGCAGCGCCGCGACGAAGGAGATGACGAACAGGATGACCGCCACCGCGTTGCCATAGCCCCACAGCCTGGCGAAGAAGCCGTTGTCGACCATGTACGTCGCCATGGTGGCGGAGGCACCCAGTGACCGCACCGAGGCCACCGAGGTCACCCAGATCACGTCGAACACCTGCAGTGAGCCGATCATCGACAGGAACATCCAGATCCGGATCGTCGGGCCGAGCAGCGGCAGCGTGATGTGGCGCTGGATCTGCCACCAGCTCGCGCCGTCGATCGCGGCCGCCTCGTTCAGCTCCTGGGGCACGTTCGCCAGGCCGGCGAGCAGCAGGATGATGGCGAAGCCGACGTACTTCCAGGTGAGGACGGCCAGCAGCGTCCAGATGACGATGTCGAGATCGGCGAGCCACGCCCGCACCAGGCTGCCCAACCCCACGGCCCGCAGCAGCGCGTCAACCGTCCCGCCGTCGGTCAGGAGCAGCTTCCACATGATGCCGACGGTGACCTCGGCGAGGACGTAGGGCACGAAGACCAGCAGACGGAACACGGTCCGCCCGCGGAAGGGACGGTTGAGCAACAGGGCCACCGCCAGCGCGATCGGGCCCTGGATCACCAGCGAACCGACCACGATGATGGCGTTGTTGCGCAGCGCGTCGAGGAAGATCGGGTCCTGGAATGCGACGACGTAGTTGTCGAAGCCGACGAAGTCGGTCGGTGGGCCGACGCCGCGCCAGCGGAAGAGGCTGTAGTAGACGGCGAAGCCCATCGGCACGAGCACGAACATCACGTAGATGGCGATCGCCGGCGTCGTGAGCCCGATGATCTCGTACCACTTGCGTCGGTTCTCGGCCCTTCGGGACGCCCTCCGGCCACGTGCGGGCCGGGAGCCCGCCGGCGGCGCCTCGGCGCCGCCGGCGGGGTACCGGATGGAGTCGGTGGCCGTCACTTGCGCGCGGCCGCCTTCATCGCCTCGACGACATCTTCGGGCTTGCCGTTGCCCGCGAAGATGCTGACGATCGCGTCGTTCATCGCGTTGCCGACCGTGCTGCCGAAGGCGGTGTCCAGCCAGAGCTGGATGTAGGTCGCGTCGGCGGTGGCCTCCAGGATGGCCTTCAGCGCCGGGTCCGCGACGCCGCTCGCCGCCTCCTTGACCACGGGCAGCCCGGTGCCGGTCTCCGCGTAGCCCTTCTGCACCTCGGGGCTCACGATGTACTTCAGGAACTCGACGCACTCCGGCGGCGCGTTCTTGGCGCAGGCGAACCCGTCACCGCCACCGAGGGCCGCCTTCGGGTCACCCGCCGAGCCGGTGATCGCCGGCACGGGGAACCACCCGATGAACTTGGACAGGGCCTCCTTGTCCTCGGCGACGGTGTCCAGGGTGCCCCTGTTCCAGTCACCCATCAGCTCCATCGCGGCCTTGCCGTTGGCGAGCAGTCCGTTGGCGCTGGTGGGGTCGTTCTGTCCCGGGGTGGCGATGAAGTTGGGCTGGAACGGCTGGGTGTCGATGAAGGCCTTCAGGTCCTGACCGGCCTTCACGAAGCACGGATCGTCGAAGACGGCCTCGGTGGAGGCCTTCCTCAGGGTGTCCACGGAGCAGGCACGCAGCGCGAAGTTGTACCACCAGTGGGCGGCGGGCCACTTGTCGCCGGCGCCGAGGGCGATCGGGATCACGTTGATCGCCTTGAGCTTGGCGACCGCCTCGTTGAGCTCGTCGAAGGTGGTCGGCGGGGAGGTGATGCCCGCCTTCGCGAAGAGGTCCTTGTTGTACCAGATGCCCTCGATGCCCATCCGGTACGGCAGGCCGTACTGCCGGCCGTTCACCGCCCAGATCTCGGCCGCCTTGCCGATGCTCGCGACCTCGGCCTGGACCTGGTCGGTGATGTCCTTGAGGTAGCCGGCCTCCACCTGCTCGCGGATCTCGCCGCCACCCCAGGCCTGGAAGATGTCCGGCGGGTCGGAGGTGAGGAGGGCTGCAGGGAGCCGGGTGCGCTGGAGCTGGTTGGTCTCGATCGCCTCTATCTCGATCGTGACGGTCGGGTGCAGCGCGGAGAAGTCCTTGGCCACCTTCTCCCAGTAGGCCTTACCGGGCCCGTCCTGCGAGGCGTTGTGCCACCAGGTCAGGGTCACCGGCTTGGTGAAGAGTTCCCCATCATTCGACGATTCCTCCTCGCCACCACTACAGCCGGTAGCGAGGAGGGCGCTGGTCGTCAGCAGCGCAAGGATCGTACCCGCGCGCCGTTTCATCGCCATCGATCCGTCTCCTCGACTAGTCAGTCGCGGTACTCAGCTTCGAACGGCGAGTTTTACAGCCGCGTAACTCGCTGTCAACCGTTGTCGATAACGTTTTCGACTCCCTTGTCGGCGCGCCCAGATCGCCCTCTATCATCGTCGGCGTGGCGTTCCCGCAGCGTGTCAAGATGTCAGACGTAGCGCGTGCAGCCGGTGTCTCCGTGGCTACAGTATCTAAGGTAGTCAATGGCCGGTACGGCGTCGCGCAGGCGACCATCGAACGCGTCCAGCAGGTCATCCACCAGCTCGGGTACGAGGCCAGCCTCGGCGCGCAGAGCCTGCGTAGCCACCGCACCAACGTGCTGGGCATCTTGGTCGCCGAGTTCGAGCCGTTCTCGACCGAACTGCTGAAGGGCGCGTCCCGAGAGGTCGCCGGCACCGGCTACCAGCTGCTCGCCTACTCCGGCGGCGACGGCAACGGCGCGGCCATCGGCTGGGAGCGGCGGTCCCTGGCCCGTCTCTCCGGCACGCTCATCGACGGCGCCGTGATCGTCACGCCGACCGTGGTCGAGACCAAGCACGGCTTCCACGTCGTGGCCGTCGACCCCCACACGGGCCCGTCCGGACTACCCACCGTGGACTCGGACAACTTCGCCGGCGCCGTGCTCGCCACCAACTACCTGCTGTCGCTCGGCCACCGCCGCATCGCGCACATCAGCGGACGTCCCGACCTGGAGTCGGGCCGACTGCGTGAGGCGGGCTTCCGCAGGGCCATGGCCGACGCCGGCGTCGCGGTGGACGAACGACTCGTGCGCCCGGGGGGCTACCGGGTCGAGAGCGCCGCCAGCACCGCGGCCGAACTGCTGTCCCTGTCCGACCGGCCGACCGCGATCTTCGCCGGGAACGACCTCTCCGCGATCGCCACCCTCAACGTCGCCCGGGACATGGGCCTCGTCGTCCCCGACGACCTGTCGGTGATCGGCTTCGACAACGTCCCGGAGTCGGCCCTGGTCAACCCGCCCCTGACCACGATCATGCAGCCGTTGCAGCGCATGGGGGCCGAGGCACTGCGCCTGCTCGTCGACCTGATCCGCGGCGTCGAGCGGGACACGCACATCCGGCTGCCGACGGAGCTGGTCATCCGAGCCTCGTGCAGCTCGTACGATCCCACCCGGCGAAGCGGTTCACCGCAGTCCCGCGTCGCCACCCCGAACGGCTGAGGCGGGCGGGCTCGACCGCACCGGCACCGATGTCGTACCCGCTCCGGGCGCCGGTCGCGCGTCGGAAGAGCGCCGTCGACCCACACCGGACCACCGGAGCCCCACGGCACACCCCGCCGGCCGTCGTGGACCCGGCGCTCGCCGCGACCCTCGCGCGGCCTTCCACCGCTCCCGTTCAGCGCACCGGCGGTCGGTCCCAGCCGGGCGGCAGGGTCGGCACCGGCCAGGTCGGATCCGGGACGAAGTCGGTCCAGGTGCCGTCGAACGGGAACTCGCCGGCCTCGGCCATCTTGATCACCCGCTCGCCCTCGGCCCGGACCGCCGCCGGATCCGGCACCCAGTAGTCGTCCGGATGGGCCAGCCGCTCGGCGAACTCGTCCTCGTCCTTCCAGGTCCAGCTGCGGTCGGGGCGCACCACCACGTCGAGGTCCTGGTCGACCACGTCCACGCCGGCCACCTCGCCGTCGTCCCAACGGACGCCGTGTTCCTCCAGGTTGACGTACCAGTTGGCGAACCGGTCGTCCTCGGTGCGGAAGAACCACACCGAGTGGTTGGCCCCGGTGGGCAGGAACTTCAACACCGGCGGGCCGCTCCAGGCCGAGACCTCGAGCCGGTGGGGGTTGGCCAGCCACTCGGCGAACGACATCGCCCGCATGCCCCGGCCGTCCGCGGTGACCTCGTACGCCACCGGTGTCCGGCGGGCGATCCAGAGCAACAGACCGCGCTCGTCGTCGCTGATCACCCGACCCGGGCGGACCCAGCCGATCCGACCTCGCCGGACGTTGCGGTGCAGGATGATCCGGCCGGGTGTGAAGCGGGACGATGTGGCCATGGGTCAGTAGGAGCGGGCCAGGATCGCCACGAGATCCGGCTCGTCCTCCGAATCCGGCACCGTCCCGTCGGCCCGGCGCAGGCAGCGGACCGTGACGCCATGGGCGTTCGCCTTCGCCTCTCCCTCGACCCCGACGACCGCCCACGGCACCCGGGCCCAACCGGTCGCCGCCGCCTCGATCGCCTCGTCCAGGGAGGTCGCGTCGACGGTACGGGACTCGCGCGCCGCCAGCGCCTCGTCGTGGAGTGCCCGCTGGTCGGCGTCGAGCGCGGCGAGCACCGCCGAAACGACGTCCGGCACCGGCACGGTGGTCTTCGAGCCGGTGATCCGCCGAACCAGTACCGCGTTTCCGGCGGCGAGGTCACGGGGACCGATCTCGACGCGTACCGGATAGCCCTTCAGCTCGGCGTCGACGGCCCGGCGGCCGAACGGGGTGTCGACCCGGTCGTCGAAGCCGACCCGAACCCCGGCGTCGCGCAGCGCGTCGCGGAGCTTGACCGCTGCCTCGGTCACCCCGTCGCCGGGCTTGACCACCATCACGTACGCCTGTACCGGCGCCAGCCGGGGCGGCACCCGCAGCCCGTTGTCGTCGCCGTGGCACATGATCAGGCCGCCGAGCATCCGGGTGGAGCTGCCCCAGGAGGTGGTCCAGGCGTGCGCCACGGCGCCCTCGGCGGACGTGTAGGTGATGTCGAAGGCCTTCGCGAAGTTCTGCCCGAGCTCGTGCGACGTGCCCATCTGCAGCGCCTTGCCGTCGCCCATCATGCCCTCGAGGGTGTAGGTGCGGATCGCGCCGGCGAAGCGCTCCCGGGCGGTCTTCAGGCCGGTCAGCACCGGGATGCCGAGCACGCCGACCATGAAGTCCTCGTAGACCTCGTGCAGGATCTTGCGGGCGTACGCCCGGGCGTCGGCCTCGTCGACGTGCGCGGTGTGGCCCTCCTGCCAGAGGAACTCACTGGTCCGCAGGAAGACCCGGGGCCGCAGTTCCCAGCGGACGACGTTCGCCCACTGGTTGAGCAGCAGCGGCAGGTCACGGTACGAGTCGATCCACTTGGCCATGAACTCGCCGATCACCGTCTCGCTGGTCGGCCGGACCACCACCGGCTCGGCGAGCTCCTTGCCGCCACCGTGGGTGACCACCGCCAGCTCCGGCGAGAACCCCTCGACGTGCTCCGCCTCCCGGCGCAGGTAGCTCTCGGGGATGAAGAGCGGGAAGTACGCGTTCTCCGCCCCGGCGGCCTTGATCCGGGCGTCCATCTCGGCCTGCATCCGCTCCCAGATGGCGTAGCCGGTCGGCCGGATGACCATGGTCCCCCGCACCGGCCCGTTGTCGGCGAGCTGCGCCTTGGCAATCAGGTCCTGGTACCAGCGCGGGAAGTCCTCCGCACGGGGAGTGAGCACGCGTGCCATGAGGGCACATCTTAGGCGTCCGGAGCGGGGCCGGTGCGACCGGGCGAGCACCGGTACGTTTCGACGACCGTCCTTCCGCCGTCGGCGGGGACCCCCCGGGGACGCGGGCGACGCGACGGGCGGCACCGCCGGACGCCGCCGCTGGCGGCGCGGTGGACGTCAGCGCACCACCCGGCCGCGCAGCACGATCCGCCGCGGGTCCTGCACCACCCGCAGATCGGCCCGGGGATCGGCGTCGTAGACGACGAGGTCGGCGAGGCCACCCTCGACGAGGCCCGGGAAGCCGAGCCATTCCCGCGCCCGCCAGGAGGCCGCGGCCAGCACGTCGGTCGGCGACATCCCGGCCCGCTCGTGCAGCAGCAGCATCTCCCGGGCGGCGAGCCCGTGGTCGATGCCCCCGCCCGCGTCGGTGCCGACGTAGATCGGCACCCCGGCCTCGTAGGCCGCTGCCACCACCGAGGGGAAGCGGTCCCGTAGCGCGAGCATGTGTCGGGCGTACCCGGGGAACTTCTCCCGGGCTCGCTCGGCGATGTCGCCGAAGTTCGTCTCGATATTGATCATGGTCGGCACCAGGGCGGTCCCGCGCCGGGCCATCTCCGCGACGAGGTCGACGCTGAGCCCGGTGCCGTGCTCCACCGAGTCCACCCCGGCGCGCACCATGATCTCGACCGCCGTCTCCGAGAACGTGTGCACCGCCGCCCGCGCCCCGGCGGCGTGCGCGGCCTCGACCGCGGCGACGAGGGTGGCCTCGTCCCAGGACGGTGCCAGGTCGCCGGCGCTGCGGTCGAGCCAGTCGCCGACCAGCTTCACCCAGCCGTTGCCGGCCCGGGCCTGCTCGGTCACCGTACTGCGGACGTCGGCGGCCTCGACCTCGATCCCGACGCCCCGCAGGTAGCGGCGGGGAGACGCGATGTGCCGCCCGGCCCGGGCCAGCCGGGGCATCTCCGGCTCGTCCTCCAGCTCCGGGTACGGGTACGGCGAGCCGGCGTCCCGGATCGCCAGTACACCGGCGTCCCGGTCGATGGCGGCCAGCGCGCGGGCCTGGTCCAGCGAGGTGACCGGCACACCTCCCGCGGCGATGCCGGGATGGCAGTGGGCGTCGACCAGACCGGGGAGCACGAAGCCCCGATCCGCGATCGTCTGCGCTCCCGGCACCGGGGTGAAGGTCACGCGGTCGCCGACCAGCCAGAGGTCCCGAACCTCGTCGTCGGGGAGCACGACGCCCCGCACGTGCAACGCCATGCCTCAGTTCCTACCCGATCCGTGGATCACCCGGACGGCCGGGGCACCGGCGGCGTGGCGGACACACCACGGTTATCCGTCCTGCTCGTCCCGCTTGGTGAACTTGGAGAAGTCGAGCTTCGGCAGTTTGAACCCGGGCGGCAGCCCGTGGCCACCGGCCAGCGCGTTCGGGTCGAGGCCGGGCGGAAGCTGCGGCATCCCGGCGGGGAAGCCGGCGGTGGGACCGCCGAGCCGGGGCCGGCCGCCGCCCTTGCCGCCCTTGCGCTTGTTCTTCGGTGACTTGGTCGCCTTGCGCCGCATCCCGGGCAGCCCCATCATGCCGCTCATCTGCTTCATCATCTTCTGCGCCTCGGCGAAGCGGTTGAGCAGCTGGTTGACGTCCGTCACGGTGACCCCGGAACCGTTGGCGATCCGGACCCGCCGGGAGCCATTGATGATCTTCGGGTTGCGTCGCTCGCTCGGGGTCATCGACCGGATGATCGCGGTGACCCTGTCGAAGTGCTTGTCGTCCAGCTCGGCCAGCTGGTCCTTCATCTGCCCCATCCCGGGCATCATGGCCAGCACGTTGGCGATCGGGCCCATCCGGCGAACCGCGATGAGCTGGTCGAGGAAGTCCTCCAGGGTGAACTGCTCGCCGCCGAGGAGCTTGGCGGTCATCTTCTCCTTCTGCTCGGCGTCGAACGCCTGCTCGGCCTGCTCGATCAGGGTCAGCACGTCACCCATGCCGAGGATCCGGCTGGCCATCCGGTCCGGGTGGAAGATGTCGAAGTCGGCGAGCTTCTCACCGGTGGAGGCGAAGAGGATCGGCTGGCCGGTGACGTGCCGGACCGAGAGCGCGGCACCACCCCGGGCGTCACCGTCGAGCTTGGAGAGGACCACGCCGGTGATCCCGACCCCGTCCCGGAACGCCTCGGCGGTCCGGACCGCGTCCTGACCGACCATCGCGTCGATGACGAAGAGGACCTCGTCCGGGTCGATCGCGTCCCGGATGGCGGCGGCCTGCGCCATCATCTCGGCGTCGATACCGAGCCGGCCGGCGGTGTCGACGATGACGACGTCCCGGGCCGCCCGCCGGGCGTGCTCGATCGACGCCCTGGCGACCTGGACCGGATCGCCGACGCCGTTGCCCGGCTCCGGCGCGAACACCTCCACCCCGGCCTGGCCACCGAGCACCTGGAGCTGGTTGACCGCGTTCGGGCGCTGCAGGTCCGCGGCGACCAGCAGCGGCTGGTGGCCCTGACCCCTGAGCCAGTTGGCCAGCTTGCCGGCCAGGGTCGTCTTACCCGAGCCCTGGAGACCGGCCAACATGATCACCGTCGGCGGCCGCTTGGCGAGCCGCAGCCGTCGGCTCTCGCCGCCCAGTACCGCGATCAGCTCCTCGTGGACGATCTTGATGACCTGCTGGGCCGGGTTCAGTGCCTGCGACACCTCGGCGCCCCGGGCCCGCTCCTTCACGCTGGCGATGAAGGACTTCACCACGGGCAGGGCGACATCCGCCTCCAGCAGCGCCAGGCGGATCTCCCGCGCGGTGGCGTCGATGTCGGCGTCGGTGAGCCGACCCTTGCCCCGCAGCCTGCTGAAGATCCCGGAAAGGCGGTCACTCAAAGTGTCAAACACGGCACAACATCCCGTTTGTCGTATTCATCCGAGCAGGACGTGACCGGGACCCGTGCGTCCGGCCACCGATAGGGTAGCCCGGCCCCGACCCACCCGCTCCCGCTCACACCCGCCGGCACCGGCCCGCCCGGCCGGCGTGAATCGGGACGCCCCCGTGACACCGCGGGCGACAACAGGGGCCCTTCCTCACACGGCGGCGAGCACGGCCGCCTCGATGCGCTCCCGCTCGGCCTGCTCGGGCCAGCCCCCGACCAGGTAGAACGTGTCGACCACGTCACCACCGAGGGTGGCGATCCGGGCGGCCCGCACCTGGGCGCCGACCTCGTCGAGCGCCGTGGCGACCCGGTAGAGCAGGCCGCCGGAGTCGGCGGCGCGCAACTCCAGTACCACCGCGTCGGTGGCGGCGGCGCGGTGCCACACCACCCTCGGCGGCGAACCGCCGCCCCGCGCGGCGTGGACGCGGCCGCGCAGGCGCCGGAGCGGCGCGACGTCGCCGGTGACCGCCCGGCGCAGGTCCGCGGCGAGCGCGACCGGATCGGGAGGAGTGCCGTACCTGGGCTGCACGACGAACTCGACGAGGGCACGGCCGGCGACCGTGGAGGCGTCGGCGGAGAGGACCTCCAGCCGGTGCAGCGCCAGACATCCGGCCGCCGCGGCGAGCAGGCCACGCCGGTCGGCGGCGGCCACCGCCACCCGGTCCTCCGCGAGGTGTACGGCGGGCAGCGGCCCCGCCACCAGCGCCGGGTTCGGGGTCGGCGGGTCGGGAAGCAGTCCGGTGTCGAGCCGGGTGTGCACCCGGCGGACCAGCTCGGCGATCAGCCGGCCCTTCCAGTCCGACCAGGCGGCCGGACCGGTGGCGCGTGCGTCGGCCCGCGCCAGGGCGTGCAACAGGTGCAGGGTGGTGGTGTCCCGCACCGCCTCGGCAACCCCGGTGATCGTCACCGGGTCACCGATGTCACGCCGGGTCGCCACCTCCGGCAGCAGCAGGTGCAACCGGACCAGGCGCTCGATCAGCTCCACCTCGGCGGGCGACAGCCCGATCCGGGCGGCCATCCGGGCCGCGATCGGCGCCCCGACCTCGCTGTGGTCGCCGTCGAGGCCCTTCCCGACGTCGTGCAGCAGGGCGGCGACGAGCAGCAGGTCGGGCCGGTCCACCTCGCGGGCGTACGCGGCGGCCTCGGCGGCGGTCTGGACCAGGTGCCGGTCCAGGGTGTACCGGTGCACCGGGTTGTACTGGGGCAGGCTGCGCATCCGGGGCCACTCGGGGAACCAGCCGTCGACCAGGCCGTACCGGTCACAGGTCTCCCAGGTGGGGACCAGGGCGGGACCGGCGCCCAGCAGGGTGGTCAGCGCGGCGCGGGCCGCCGGTGGCCAGGGGGTCGGCAGCGGTGGACAGTAGGCGGCGAGCCACTCGCACGTCGCGCGGGCGATCGGCAGCCGGGCACCGGCCGCCGCGGCGGCGACCCGCAGCGACAGGCTGGGGTCGGGGCGCGCCCCGATCGCGGTTCGGGCCAGTACCAGCTCGCCGTCCTGCTCCACCACGTCCCGGGCGACCGGGCGGCGCAGCGGCCGGCCGTCGGCGCCCCGGCGGCGTGTCGCACGGAGCCGGTCGGCGGCCCGGAAGGCGTCGTCGAGGGCGTGGCTGACGGTCCGGGCGTCGCTGGCGACCCGGCGCAGCAGGGCGTCGCCGTCACCGACGACGGTCCCGGGGTCGGCCGTACCGGTGCCGGTCGCGCGCAGCCCGAGCAGGCCGGCGACGGTGGCCCGCTCCTGGGCGAGCAGCCGGTCGACCCGCCGCCCGACCGCCTGGTGCAGGGCGTCGCGGGTGTCCAACAGGCGTACGTGGGCGGCCCGGACCGCCGGCCGCAGCGCGTCGGTGATGCCGGCGCGGGCGATGGCGCGGAGCAGGTTGACGTCCCGCAGCCCGCCCGCCGCCTCCTTCAGGTCCCCCTCCAGGAGAAACGCCAGCTCGCCGTGGGCCCGCCAGCGGGCGGCGGTGATCTCCCGTAGTCCGGGCAGCGCGCGCACCACGGTACGCCGCCACTGGTCGGCCGCGGCGTCGACGAGCCGGGCGGTGAGCGACCGGTCCCCGGCGACGTGCCGGGCGTCGAGAAGCCCGACCGCCACCTTCACGTCGTCGTGGGCCACGGAGAGCGCCTCGGGGATGGTCCGGACCGAGTGGTCGAGCCCGAGACCGGCATCCCAGATCGGGTACCAGAGGGCGGCGGCCAGCTCGTCCGTGCCGGGTAGGCCGGCGTGCAGCAGGACGAGGTCCAGGTCGCCGCAGGGGGCGCACTGCCGGCGGCCGAGTCCGCCGACCGCCACCAGGGCGACACCCCGGACACCGTCGACGTCCGCCCCGGCGCCGCCGACGCCGGTGGCGGCCAGGCCCGCCCCGAACAGCCCGGTCAACCATGCGTCGAGCGCCGCCGCACGCTGCTCGCGTGCGGCGGCGCCGATGCCGACGACGAGCGGGGGCCGGGGGGAGAGACGCCCGGCAACCCCGCTCATCGGTCCGGTGTCCTACAGCGCGTCGATGCCGCGCTCACCGGTGCGAACCCGGATGACGTCCTCGACGGAGGTCACCCACACCTTCCCGTCGCCGATCTTCCCGGTCCGCGCGGCCGTGACGATGGCGTCGACAACCTTCTCGACGTCGATCTCGTCGGTCAGCACCTCGACCCGGATCTTCGGCAGGAACTCGACGGTGTACTCGGCACCCCGGTACACCTCGGTGTGTCCCTTCTGCCGTCCGTACCCCTGGACCTCGCTGACGGTGAGACCGGCCACGCCGAGGGCGTGGAGGGCTTCCTTCACCGCGTCCAGCTGGTGCGGCTTGATGACCGCGGTCACCAGCTTCATGTCCAACCCCTCCATCGGAGAAACGTTAACCGGCTACCTTCTCGCTGACCGGGGCGGCAGGTTCCTCCGCCGTCGGGCTGTCGTCCTTCTTCGGGGTGATACCGGCCAGTGCGAAGGCGCCGCCGCTGCCGCCGGCCGGCGACAGGTCGTACCCGCTCTCCGCGTGCTCGGTGATGTCGATGCCCTCGACCTCGGCCTCGGTCGAGACCCGGAAGCCGATGGTCTTCTGGATGACGAAGCCGAGCGCAAAGGCGATCACGAAGGAGATCACCGAGACGATCAGCGCGCTGAGCGCCTGGATACCGAGCAGGGTGACGCCGCCACCGTAGAAGAGGCCCTCGTCCTCGACGGCGGAGCTGACGCTGCTGGTGCCGAAGAGGCCGATCCAGAGGCAGCCGATCCATCCGCCGACGAAGTGCACACCGACGACGTCGAGGGAGTCGTCGTAGCCGAGCGTGTACTTCAGGCTGACCGCCAGGGCGCACACCGCGCCGGCGACCAGGCCGAGCAGCGCGGCCGCCCAGGGGGCCACGAAGGCACAGGCCGGGGTGATCGCCACCAGGCCGGCGACGGCGCCGGAGGAGGCGCCGACCAGGGTCGGCTTGCCGTTGCGCAGCCACTCCACGATGAGCCAGCCGAGCACGGCCGCGGCGGTGCAGACCTGGGTGTTCAGGAAGGCGATCGCGGTGGTCGAGTCGGCGGTCAGCTCCGAGCCGGCGTTGAAGCCGAACCATCCGAACCAGAGCAGACCGGCGCCGAGCGCCACCAGCGGCACGTTGTGCGGCTTCATCTGCTCCTTGGGCCAGCCGACCCGCTTGCCGAGCACCAGGGCCAGGGCGAGGGCCGCCGCACCGGCGTTGATGTGCACGGCGGTGCCGCCGGCGAAGTCCAGCGCGCCGAGCTTGGCGCCGATGAAGCCGCCGCCCCAGACCATGTGCGCGACCGGGAAGTAGACCAGGGTGGCCCAGCCGAAGGCGAAGAGCAGCCAGCCGGCGAACTTGGCCCGGTCGGAGATGCCGCCGCTGATCAGTGCGACCGTGATGATCGCAAACATCATCTGGAACGCCATGAAGACGTAGAGCGGGATTCCGGTCTCGCCCCACAGGTCGGTCTCGGCCATGAACGTCTTGGTGCCGAGGTACTGACCCAGGTCGCCCCAGATGCCGTTCTGGTCGTCGCCGAAGGCGACGGTGAAGCCGTAGAAGAGCCAAAGAATCGAGATGAGCCCCATCGCGGAGAAGCTCATCATCATCATGTTCAGGACACCCTTGGACCGGTTCAGGCCACCGTAGAACAGCGCCAGACCCGGTGTCATGAGCATCACGAGCGCGCTGGAAATCAGCAACCAGGCGGTATTGCCGGTGTCGATCGTCGGTGCTTCAGGCACGCTGGCCTCCTAAGGTTTGGTTACCCTCCCTCCCGGCCCACCGAGGCAGCATTGCCCGTACGCCGGTTGCGCGGAAGCTTCGTGGCTCGCTGTTTCACCCAAGGTGCCCGCATGGTTTCGTGCGAGTGACGGGTTGTTTCCAACGTGTGAAGAAGTCCGCACTATCGGTGGAACGGACAGGGCATACCCCACCGAATAGCTCACCACTCGGGTACGGACAGCGACGCGGACTACCGCAACGCGTACTCCAGTGTGTGCCGCTCGTAGTCGAGCAGCCGGAGATCGCGCATGGGCCGGCGCAGATGGCCCCTGCGCACGATCCGGACGAACGCCGGGTCGCCGGCCGCCGCCATGCGGCGAATCCCCTCGATGTGGTCGACGATCCGCCTGCGGATGGTCCGGACCAGCCGGTGCCGGTCCCGGGGGATCAGCCCGTACGCGTCGGCGAACAGCCGCAGCCGGCGGGGCCGGTTCGGCCGTTTCCAGCCGAGGGTGTACGAGTCCCGGTCGGAGAAGAGCGGCACCCACGTCCACGCCGCGTACGCCACGTCGTAGATCCGGGCTCCCGGTGACGCCAGATCGAAGTCGATCAGTGCCAGGGTGCCGTCCGGTCGCCAGACGACGTTGTGCGGGGCCGCGTCGTGGTGACAGATCACCTCGGTGTCCGGCGGCGGCGGTCCGAACGACCGCCAGACCGCGTTCGGCGGCGGCTGGAAACCGTACTGGGCGTCGTGGAACATCCGCAGCATGGTGGCGACGGTCACCAGGGCCTCGTCGGTGACCCAGTGGGGGGCGAGCGGGTACTCGCCGCACTCCCCCTCCAGGTACGACAGCACCTCACGGTTGCGGGAGTCCATCCCGAGGACCCGTGGCGCTCCGGTAAAGCCGACGTATTCCAGGTGGCGCAGCAGGGCGTGCACCGCGGGGGTCCACGGGCCGGCGTTGCGCCGGACCGTGTCACCCACCCGCACGACGGTGCTGACGTTGCCACCGCGTAGCGGGATCTCCTGCGAAGTCACGTACGTCTCTCCTGAGGAGCGGCGCTGGTTCATCTACCCCACGATCGCGCCCGGAACGGGGGCGCGGCTACCAGAGTCCCGAGACTACGCGTCAACGCCAAGCGGCTCGGCGCCGAGGAGCGCGTCGACGAACTGCACCGGATTGAAGGGTGCGAGATCGTCCGGCCCCTCACCAAGCCCGACGAGCTTCACCGGAATGCCGAGCCGGCGCTGCACGGCGATGACGATGCCGCCCTTGGCCGTCCCGTCGAGCTTGGTCAGCACCACACCGGTGACGTCCACCACCTCGGTGAAGACCCGGGCCTGCTCCAGACCGTTCTGCCCGGTCGTGGCGTCGAGCACCAGCAGGGTCTCGTCCACCGGCCCGTGCCGGGAGACCACGCGCTTGATCTTGCCCAGCTCGTCCATCAGACCGACCTTGTTCTGGAGCCGGCCGGCGGTGTCGATCACCACGGTGTCGACCGACGTCTCGATCCCGCGTCTGACCGCGTCGAAGGCCACGCTCGCCGGATCGGCCCCCTCCGCACCCCGGACCACCTCGGCGCCGACCCGGCCGGCCCACGTGGTGAGCTGCTCGGCGGCGGCCGCCCGGAACGTGTCGGCGGCGCCGAGCAGCACGCTGTGCCCGTCGGCGACCAACACCCGGGCGACCTTGCCGCAGGTGGTGGTCTTGCCGGCGCCGTTGACCCCGACGACCAGCAGCACGGCCGGGGTGCCGTCGGGGCGGGTCGCCCGCAGTGTGCGGTCCAGGTTCGGGTCGAGCACCTCCACCAGCTCGTCGGCGAGCAGCGCGCGCAGTTCGGTGGCGGTGCGGGTACCGAGCACCGCGACCCGCTGCCGCAACCGGTCCACGATCTCCCGGGTCGCCTCCACGCCGACGTCGGCGCCGATCAGGCTCTCCTCGATCTCCTCCCAGACCTCCTCGTCGAGGTGGTCCCGGGAGAGCAGACTCAGCAGGCCCCGGCCGAAGACGTTCTGCGACCGCGACAGCCGGGCCCGAAGCCGCACCATCCGCCCGGCGGTCGGCTCCGGTCGCTCCCGGACCGGCGGGGCCGGCGGGGCCTCCACCGCGGGCGCCTCCACCGCGGGAGCGGCTGGCGCCTCAGCCGCTGGCGCCTCGGCCGCGGGAGCCTCCGCCTCCGGCGGGGCCGGCGGCACCGGCGGGGCCGGCGGGATCGGCGGCAGCGGCGGGGCGGCCCGGCGGCCCCGCCGGGTGACCACCGCGCCGACCGTCAGGCCCACCGCGAGAAGCACCAGTACGGCGATCACGACCGACATGACGACGAGGTTGTCCATATGGAGGATCCTGTCAGACGGCACACGTCCAGGCGCGGCGGCCGGACGTGTCCGGCGCGGATCACGTCGACGTGGCCCGCTCCGGCAGCGGAGCGCCGCCCCGCACGGCCCGCCACCTGACCGCTCGGAGGTCGCGCGATGCCCACCCCCCGCCCCGTCGCCCGGCTGCTGGTCGGCCCGCTGTTGCGCCGGGTGGTCGGAACCCGGGCCACCGTCTGGGTGGAGACCAGCGCCCCGGCCGTCGTCCGGGTCCACACCCGGGACGGAGCGGGCGGCGAGGCCGCCACCTTCAGCGCCTTCGGCCACCACTACGCCCTGGTCGTGGTGGACGGGCTCCGACCGGGCGCGGTCACACCGTACGAGGTGTTCCTCGGCGACCAGCCGGTCTGGCCGGAGCCCGGGTCGCGGCTGCCGGCGAGTGTGATCCGCACCCGCCGGGCGGACGATCCCACGGTCCACCTCGTCTTCGGCTCCTGCCGGGAGACCACGCAGCGCGCCACGGCCCGTCGGCTGCCGCCGGACGCACTCGACGCGTACGCCCGGCGGATGATGGCCGCGCCCGACCCGGACCGGTGGCCGGACCTGCTGCTCATGCTCGGCGACCAGGTGTACGCGGACCAGCCCTCGCCGACGGTGCGCAGGCTGCTGCGACGCCGGCGCAGCCGCAGCACGGGCGCCCCGCCCGACCAGGTGGTCAGCTTCGACGAGTACACGGCGCTGTACCTCGAGTCGTGGCGGGATCCCGAGATCCGCTGGCTGCTGTCCACGGTGCCGAGCGTGATGATCTTCGACGACCACGAGATCGTCGACGACTGGAACACCTCGATGCCGTGGCGGGCCGAGGTGCACCGGCAACCGTGGTGGTCTGAACGGATCACCAGCGGGCTGGCGTCGTACTGGATCTACCAGCACCTCGGCAACCTGGCACCGGAGGAGTTGGCGACCGACCCGGTCTACGCCGCGGTCGTGGCGGCCCGCGACGACGCCACGGAGGTGCTGCGCGCGTTCGGCCGCCGCGTCGACGCCGAGGCGGCCGGGTACGACGCCGCGCCCGGCCGGGGCGGGTCACCCGACGTCGCGGAGGTCACCGGGCGCTACCGGTGGAGCTACGCCCTGGACGTGGGTCGGACCCGGGTGGTGGTGCTGGACAACCGGTGCGGCCGGGTGCTGGACCGGGCGCACCGGGCGATGCTGCCGCCGGCCGAGTGGGCCTGGTTCACCGACCAGGTGCGGGGTGACCACGACCACCTGGTGATCGGCTCGTCGCTGCCCTGGCTGCTGCCGCCCGCCATCCACCACGTCGAGTCGTGGAACGAGCGGCTGGCCGACTCGTCCCGGCCCCGGGTGGCGGCGTTCTCGGAGCGGCTGCGTCGGGCGCTCGACCTGGAGCACTGGGCCGCGTTCCGTCGCTCGTTCGACGCGCTCGCCGCCGTCCTCGCCCGGCTCGGCACCGGGGTGGCCGGGCGCGCGGACCCGGGCCACCGCCCGCCGCCCGCGTCGATCAGCGTCCTCTCCGGCGACGTCCACCACTCGTACGTCGCCCGGGCCCGGTTCCGGGGCCGGGCGGTGGTGACGCCGGTGCACCAGGTGACCTGCTCGCCGTTTCACAACCAGGTGCCGGCCTCGATGCGCCCGCTGCTGTGGATCGGCTGGTGGTGGCTGCCGTCGGTGGTGGCCCGGCTGGTCGCCCGGACGGCCGGGGTACGCCGACCGCCGGTGCGGTGGCGCCGGCTCGCCGGGCCGTACTTCGGCAACGCGGTGGGCACCCTGCGGCACGAGGGTCGGACCGCCGAGGTGACGATCGAGGGAACCCGCCCCGACGGCAGCCTCGTCACCGTCGCCCGCCACCGGCTCGCCGCGGGCTGACCCGCCGCCGGCCGGGCACCGCTGCGCGCGTGGGCCCATCCGTAGTGACTCCGGACGATAGGGTTCGGGGCGAACCACGGGAGGGGGCAGGAATGGTTCAGGTGGACACCGCCGCGTTGCGGGCGGCGGCGAAACGGTTACGGGACGAGGCGGCCGACGGTGTCCGCGAGGCGGTGCGGGCGACCCGGAACACCGACGACGGCAGGCTGCTGATCGGCTTCGACCAGTACGGAAGCCAGGACGGCTATCGGGCGGTCTCCCAGGCGTGGCGCGACGAACTGGACGCCCTCGCCGAGGCGCTGCGCCAGCTCGCCGACGCGATGGAGAAGGCGGCCGAGAACTACGAACGTTCCGACGAGCGGGCCGCGGCCCGAACCGGCGGCGGTGGCGCGCGATGAGCGACACCCCGCTGTCCCGGCTGAAGCAACTCCAGCGCCAGATCGAGGACCAGACCGGATTCTGGAACGCCGGCGCGCTGCACTACTCGCTCCGGGACGCCATCCAGGTCGGCGGCCCCGGCGGCCGGCCGGACTCCCTGGAGTCCCTCGCCGCTGACTACGGCAGGGCCCAGCAGCGGCTCGACGCCGCCTCGATGGTGGTCAGCGAGATCCGCCGCCAGCGGCTGCCGGAGGTCTGGGCGGGCGACACCCGCGTCGCCGCTGGCGAGGCGCTCGCCGCCGCCGAACGCGGCCTGGAGCGCGGGGTCGACGTGCTGGGTCAGATCGCGCGCGAGCTGCGGCGGCTGGCGGACGCCGTCGAGGAGGGCACGAAGCGCGACACCGCCGCGATGCCCTCGCTGCGCGAGGCGTACCGCCTGACCGAGGAGATCACGGCCGGGCCGTTCACCGACCCGCTGCACTACGACGGCGACACCATGCACCGCGCCCACCAGATGGCGACCGGCGCGATGGCCGAGCGGGTCGGCGCGCACAGCCGGGTCGAGGAGGCCTCCCGCGAGGCGAGCAGCACCTTCCACGACCTCGCATCCCAGGCCCGGCTGCGGCGGCTGGCCGACTCGCCGCTGTCCACGCTGGACGAGCTGTTGCTGGTCGACGCCGGCAGCAGCAGCACCAGCGTGGACGGGGCGATTCTCACCGCCTCGATGGCCGACCGGGCGGCCGACCGCCTCGCCGCGATGAGCGAGGCGGACCGGGCCCGGATGGAACGACTCCTGGCCTCGGCGGGCAGCCCCGAGCACCGGGCGTACCTGATGCGCGCCCTGGCCGCCGGCTACGACATCGACAAGATCACCGAGTTCAACCGGCTGATCGCCCCGTTCGGTGACGACCCGGCCTGGCTGCGCGCCCACCTCAACCCGCTCGACCTGGGCGACTCGGCGCCGACCGGACAGCACCGGCCCACGACGTTCGACGGCGCGGCGTGGACCCAGGGGCAACACCCGACCTGCGTGGCGTCCTCCACCGTCACCGCCCGGGCCATGGTCGACCCGCTGTACGCGCTCGAACTCACCACCGGCGGCCACCCCGGTGACCCGGCGTACGACAACGGCGAGGCCTTCGCCCGGCGCCTGCTGGACGAGCAGTACCGGGTCTACGACGGCGGGCGCTCCTGGTACCAGGACCTGCCGCTGATCGGCAGCGACGGGATGACCAACGAGCAGTCGGAGACCGTCGCCGACCAGGAGATCGGCTCGCGCACCGGCGCGGACTACGAGAACCGGAACCTCCGCAACGCGGACGAGCGCCGCGCGGTGCTGCCGGAGATCGAGCGCGCGGTGGACGAGGGGCACATGGTGCCGTTCTCCACCCGGGACGACGACGGCGGACACCAGATGCTGATCATCGGTCACGACGGCGACCGACTCCAGGTCTACAACCCGTGGGGCTACACCGTCTGGGTCAATGAGGACGACTTCGTCAACGGCCGCCTCGACTCGATCGGCAACGGCGTGCCGAACGAGTTCACCAGCGTCCGTCTGCCACGGTGAGGAGGGGCGACATGACGTATCCGAGACTGGACGAGGACGCGCTGCGGGCCATCGACGTACCGGCGCGGCTGGCGGACGGGCTCCGCTCGGGACGGGCACCGGCCGGGGAGGTGACGGTCGCCGCCGCGCTGGCGGCCGACCGGCTCGGCACCCGGCCCCGCTCGCTGACCTTCCTGGCCGAGGTGGTCCGGCGTGGTGGCGTCGGGTACGCGGTCACCCTTCCGGAGCCGCTGCCGACGCCGGAGCAGGCGGCCCTCGCCACCACCTGGCTCGCGGCGGCGGACTCGGTCAGCGAGCGCGGCCCGGGGTACGACGAGACGGTGGCGCGCTGGCTGGAGAACGTCGCCCTGGTCGTGGCGGCCCGCCGGCAGGCCGGTGCCGGTGCGGCGGAGTGAGCCGCACACACGTCGGCGCGGGGGCCAGGTGCGGATGACCCGGGTCAGGAGACCGTCACCGTCCAGGTGACGGTCTCCGAGGCCGCCCTGGCGCTCTCGGTCTGACAGCCCTGGAAGCAGTTGGTCAGGGTGATCGTCACCTGTCCGGGTCGGCGGGCGTCGAAGAGGAAGTAGCGGTTGCCGCCGCCACCGCCGTCCGCCGGACCGAGAATCCGGTCGGTCAGGCTGCCGGAGAGCAGCTCCTCCTCGACCAGCGTCACCACGTCACCGGGCTGGGCTGTGGCGCTCCAGTTGTCGCCGACCGACGGTCCACGGTCCGGAACCTTGAGGGTGAACCTGTCCCCCACCTTCACCGTGGCGGACGTCGCCCGTCGGTCGAGGACCGTGCCGTACCGGGTGTTCCGCCGGATCAGCAGTCCGACGACCGCCGCGACGACGACGGCCACCACCAGCACGACGGCGACGCCGACGAGCAGGAACCCGAGACGCTTGGACGAGGTCACGCCCGGAGACGATACTGCCCGTCGGCTCGCGTCGATGCTCCCGCCCCCGAGCGGTCGGGTCGGGTCGCGTCAGAGCGCGAGCGCCGCCCGCAGGTAGCGCAGGTCGTCCGGCCCGTTCCAGCGGTACGCCGACAACCCGGCGACCCGGGCGCCGCGGATCGCCCGGTCCTCGTCGTCGACGAAGAGGACCCGGGCCGGCGGGGTGCCGATCGCCACGCACGCCTGCTGGAAGTACTCCTTCGAGGGCTTGGCCACCCCCACCCGTGAGGAGTTGACCACCACGTCGATCTCGTCGGTCAGGCCGAGGAGCTTCAGGTCGGCGTCGAGCAGGTCGGTGGCGTTGGTCGCCAGTCCGACCCGTAGCCCGGCGGCCCGGACCTGGCGGACGAAGGCCAACACGTCCGGGTCGACACTGCCCCGGTCCGCCTGCCACGCGTCCACCGCCGCCTGCGCCCGTTCCCGGCCACCGGCCGCGTCCGCCAGGGCGTCGACCACCGCCGCCATCCACTCGGCGTGCCGGATCTGCCCGGTGACCGCCGGTTGGAGCAGCGACCACCGGAAGGCGGTGTCGTGCAGCGCCCCCTCCGGCAGCCCGTGGCGCCGTTCCACCTCGGCGGCGACCCGCGGATCCCACCGGCGCAGGACGCCGTCCAGGTCGACCAGGAGGGCGGTCGGCCGTTCCCGGGGTGGCATCAGTCCTCCTTGTTGGTGTGGAGCCGCTGGCTGATCACCTGCGTGACACCGTTGCGCATCGTCACGCCGTACAGGGCGTCGGCGATCTCCATGGTCCGCTTCTGGTGGGTGATGATGATCAGCTGGCTCTTCGCCCGCAACTGGGCCAGCAGGGTGATCAGGCGACCGAGGTTGACGTCGTCGAGTGCGGCCTCCACCTCGTCCATGATGTAGAACGGGCTGGGACGGGCCCGGAAGATCGCGACGAGCAGGGCGATGGCGGTCAGCGACCGCTCGCCGCCGGAGAGCAGCGACAGCCGCTTGATCTTCTTGCCCGGCGGGCGGGCCTCCACCTCGACGCCGGTGGTGAGCAGGTCGTCCGGGTCGGTGAGGACCAGCCGCCCCTCGCCGCCGGGGAAGAGGACGGTGAAGACCTCCTCGAACTCTCTGGCCGTGTCGGCGAAGGCGCTGGCGAAGATCTCCAGGATCCGCTCGTCGACGTCCTTGACCACGGTGAGCAGGTCCCGCCGGGTCGCCTTGAGATCCTCCAGCTGCTCGGAGAGGAACTTGTACCGCTCCTCCAGCGCGGCGAACTCCTCCAGGGCCAGCGGGTTGACCTTGCCGAGCAGCGCCAGTTCCCGTTCCGCCCTCGCCGCCCGCTTCTCCTGCACCGCCCGGTCGTACGGCACCGGCTCCGGCGCCGGCCGGCCGTCCCGCTCGGCGGCGGCGATCTCGGCCGGGGTCGGCGGGACGGGCTGCTGCGGGCCGTACTCGGCGATCAGCGTCTCCACGTCGAGCCCGAAGTCCTCGGCGGCCTTCGCCTCCAGTTGCTCGATCCGCAGCCGTCGCTCGGCCCGGGCCACCTCGTCCCGGTGCAGTGCGCTGGTCAGCCGCTCCAGGTCGGCGCCGAGCCGCTTGGCCGCACCGCGCACCTCCTGCAGCTCCGCCTCGCAGGCGGAGCGTGCCTTCGCCACCTCGTCGCGGTGCTGTTCGGCGGCGGCGAGCGAGACCGCGAGCCGGGTCAGCGCCTCCCGGGCGCCGATCTCCACCGCGCGGGCGATCGCCGCGCCCCGGGCCCGGGCGGCCCGGCGGGCGGCGGCCCGTTCCCGGGCCGCCCGCTCCGCCGCCGCCTGGCGCAGCAGCGAGTCGGCGCGGCCGGCGATCGAGGCGACCCGCTCCTCGGCGGTCCGGACCGCGAGCCGGACCTCCATCTCGTTCTGCCGGGCCTGCGGCAGGGACGCGGCGATCTCGTCGCGCTCCTCGGTCGACGGTTCGGCGTCGATCGGGGTCGCCTCCGCGACCCGCAGCCGCTCCTCCAGTTCGGCGAGGGCCGCCAGATCCCGTTCCCGGGCCTGCTCGGCGCGGGCCCGGGACTCGGCGAGCCGTTCCATCTCGGCCTTCGCCGACCGGGCGGCGGCGCCGAGCTCGGCGAGCCGGCGGGCGGCGGCGTTGCGCTGTCCCTCGGCCTCGCGCTTGACCGCCGCCGCGGCGGCGACCTCCGCCCTACGCTCGGCCACCTCCTCGCGGGCGGCGGCGAGCTGCTCGCGCAACTCGGCTATGGTCCGCTCGGCGGCGGCCCGCTTCGCCCGGGCCTCCTCGACGGCGGCCTGGACCTCCAGGTAGCTGGGAGCCTTGGCCGAGCCGCCGGCGGCGGTGTAGCCGCCGATGACGTCCCCGTCGGGCGTGACCGCGCGTAGTTCGGGGTGCTCCGCCACGAGTTGCGTCGCCGCCTGCAGGTTGTCGACCAGGACGACGTCGCGCAGCGCCCGGTGCACCGCCGGCCGGATCTCGTCGGGGCAGCCGACCAGGTCCGGCGCCCACCGCGCCCCGGGCGGCAGCGCCGGACGGAGCGCGTCGGCGGAGCCGATCATGCCCGGTCCGGCCTGGTTGCCGATGAGGAACTCGGCGCGCCCGGCGTCGGAGATCCGCAACCAACGCATCGCCTCGGCGGCCTCGTCGACCCCGGCGACCACGACCGCGTCGGCGAGCCCGCCGAGCGCGGCGGCCAGCGCCGCCTCGTGGCCCGGCGCGACGGTGAGCATCCCGGCCAAACCGCCGAGCAGGCCGGGCACCTGCTCGGCGCGGGCCAGCAACGCCCCCGCCCCGTCCTTGCGGCGCAGCCCCATGGCCAGCGCCTCCTCCCGGGCCTTCCAGGTCGCCGCCTCCTTCTCCGCCGCCCGCTCGGCGTCGGAGAGGGTACGCACGGTCGCCGCCGCCGCCTCCTCGGCGGCGACCGCCTCGGCGTACCGGGCGTCGAGTTCGGCGTTGTCCCGGTCCGCCTCGCTGGACTGCTCCGCCACCGCGTCGAGTTCGGCCTGTGCCGCCTCGGCCCGCAGCTGCGCGTCCGCGTAGGCGGCGGCGAGACGTTCGATCTCCTCGGCCGCCGAACTGGTCCGGGCCCGCGCCGAGTTGACCTGCCCAGCCAGCTTGGCGAGCCCCTCCCGCCGGTCGGCGATCGCCTTCGCGGCCGCGACCAGTGCCCGTTCCGCCTCGGCGAGCTGGCGTTCGAGCTGCTGGCGGTGCTCCACCGCCTCGGCGAGCCGGATCTGGTCCTCGACGAGCGCGGCGCGCAGCTCCTCCTCCTGCTCCCGGACCGCCGCGGCCTCGGCCTCCAGCTCGTCCGGATCGCGGCCGAACCGCTCGTCGTCCGGGGTGGCGCTGAGGTGGCGCAGGCGTTCCCGGGCCAGCTGTTCGGTGGACCGGAAACGCTCGGTGAGCGCGGAGAGCCTGTACCAGGTGTCCTGGGCCTGGGCCAGCAGCGGGGCGCTCGCGGCGAGTTCGGCCTCCAGCTCCGCCAGGCGGGTCTGGACCTCGGCGTACTCCCGTTCCACCTCCTCGCGCCGCTGCCGCAGTGCCGCCTCGTCGGCGATCTCCTTGTCGAGCGTGGCCCGGAGCGTGGCCAGGTCGTCGGCGAGCAGGCGCAGCCGGGCGTCGCGCAGGTCGGCCTGGATACCGGCGGCCCGCCGGGCCACCTCGGCCTGCCGGCCGAGCGGCTTGAGCTGGCGGCGCAGCTCCGCGGTCAGGTCGGTGAGCCGGTTGAGGTTGACCTGCATCGCGTCGAGCTTGCGCAGCGCCTTCTCCTTGCGCTTGCGATGCTTGAGGACCCCGGCCGCCTCCTCGATGAACGCCCGCCGGTCCTCCGGCTTGGCGTGCAGTACGGCGTCCAACTGACCCTGGCCGACGATCACGTGCATCTCGCGGCCGATGCCGGAGTCGGAGAGGAGCTCCTGGATGTCGAGGAGCCGACAGGAGTCGCCGTTGATCTCGTATTCGCTCTCACCCGAGCGGAACATCCGTCGGGTGATCGACACCTCGGTGTACTCGATCGGCAGGGCGCCGTCGCTGTTGTCGATCGTGAGCGTCACCTCGGCCCGGCCCAGCGGGGGCCGGCCGGCGGTGCCGGCGAAGATCACGTCCTCCATCTTGCCGCCACGCAGCGCCTTGGCGCTGTGTTCGCCGAGCACCCAGGCGATGGCGTCCACGACGTTCGACTTGCCCGAGCCGTTCGGCCCCACCACACAGGTGATCCCCGGCTCCAGCCGGAACGTCGTGCTGGAGGCGAAGGACTTGAAGCCCTTCACCGTCAGGCTCTTGAGATACACGTTCGCATTCCTCGTCCGACGTGCCGCACCCGGATTGTCGGCCCGCGGACCGCCGGGCGGACTCGCCGCCGGTGTCGATCCGGCGCTTCGGCCCGGCTCGGCGGGGCGTCCCGGCCGGCCGCGATGCGCCCGCCGGGCCCCTGACCGCCGGCTCGATGGCTCGCCTCCGGCGGTTGGGGGACTGGTCGACCCGCAGGGTAACCCAGGCGCAGGTCGGCCACGACTCGCCGCGCGCCGACCAGCGTATCGGATCATCCGGGACCGCTGACGTTCCGGCTGGTCGAGCCGGCACGGCGGGACGGCGTGCGCCTCCGGCACGCGGGTCCGGGCGCAGTCCGGCATACTACGCCCCCGATCCCCGCCGACCCGAATTCGACACCCGACGCGGCACCGCCCGAAACACAAAACTGCGCGCCGCCACGAATGTGTCGGCGCGCGATATTGTGCGATTCAGTTGTGCCAGACGGGGCGTCGGTTCACCGACGCCCGGAGGTCAGGTCAGCGCGGGCTCGGCCAGCCGGAGCAGGTCATCTGCCTCGGCGACCGCTGCCGCGAGCCGATCGTTCTCGGCGCGCAACCGCGTCGTCTCGAGCTCGAGCGCCTGGACCCGGGCACGTAGTCGAGTGACCTCGTCGAGCAGACGCCGGTCGGGCGCCGCGCCCACGTGGCCGTAGAGGGCCTTCGCCATATCGTCTCCTTGTAATGCGCTGCCGGAAAGGCCGGCCAACGCGCGCCCAACTCGTTCGCGACTCCCCGCCCGCCGAACAAACGCAGGCATGGTCGGGCGCGACTGGCGACATCTCCATAGTGTGCCGATGCCCCGGCTCAGTCAAGTTCCGCCGGATTGGACCACCTGTGTGTCGCGAAGCTCGCAGATCCGGAGGTTGTCGCCGGACCCGCGCCGGATCCCCCGATCGGACACACAGGGTTACACGCCCGTCGATCTCCGGCGCGACACCGGCCTGGCCCCACGGCCTTCCGACGCCTCTGCTCTGCGGCACCTTAGATCTTCCTTAGCCGCGTTGCCCCAGGCCAGAGGGCACGCGTAGCGTCCGCACGGCAGGAGCGGGACGTCGTGGCACCCGGCTCGACCAGCCGGAGCCCGCGGCCGGCGAGACGGAGGAGGCGCGGACGTGCACGGGTGGAACGACCCGGTCGACCGGACCGGGGACGGCAACCCGGTCGACCCGGGACGGAGGTGACCCCCGGCCCGCGCCACCGACCCGACACCCCTTCCCCGACGACGACCGGCGCGCGGCGCACACCGACCGGCTCCTGGCCGAGCTGGGCTTCTTCGAACCGGACAGAGGACAGGACGGACGGGGGCGACGGGCGAGGACACGGGAATCCGCCGCCGGCCCGCGCCGTCGGAACCGGGACGGCACCGCCGTACCTCACCCCGGTGACGCCGCCCGGATTGGCCGGGGCGGGCGTCACCGCCGCCGGAGCCGGGGCCGGGGCCCGGTACTCCTCGGGGTCGTGCTCGCCGCCCTGCTCGGAGCCCTCGGCGCCGGGACAGCCCTGCTGCCGGGCCGCCCGTCCGGCACACCCGCCGGTCTCGGCACCGAGGCGGCGGCACCGGGTGCGGCGGCACCGGGTGCGGCGGTGCCGGGACAGCCGGACGGCGCGGTGCCCCGTCCTGACGTCTCCGCCGACGTCGGCGCCGAGACCGGCCCGACCCCCACCGCCAGCACGGCCCGGCCGAGCCCGAGGCCGAGCGCCACCACCCGGGCCACGCCGGCCCGGACCACCACCAGCCCGACACCGCGTCGGACGACCGCCGGGACGCCGACGAGGTCGAGCGGCGGCGGGAACGAGGGTGGGGGCGGGGAGAGTCAGGAGGCCGCCCAGGTACTCGAGATCGTCAACCGGGAACGCGCCGCGAACGGCTGTGGCCCCGTCGTCATCGACAGCCGGCTCGCCGAGGCGGCCCGGTTGCACAGCCAGGACCAGGCCGCGCACGCCACCATGTCCCACACCGGCAGCGACGGCAGCACGTTCGTGGAACGGGCCCGCCGGGCCGGGTACGACAGTCCGCTCGGCGAGAACGTCGCCGTGGGCTACCCCACCGCCGAGGCGGTCATGGCGGGCTGGATGAACAGCCCGGGGCACCGGGCCAACATCCTCAACTGTGCGGCCCGGGCCATGGGGGTGGGAGTGGCCACCGGCGCCGACGGTCGGCTCTACTGGACCCAGGTTTTCGGCGCCACCGCCTGAGTCCGCCGTACGACCACCGCCGAGGGTGCGCCTGGCCTGCGTGCGGGCGGTCGCGCCACACCCGCCCTGCGGACCCGGGGTCAGCGGGCCGGCGTCCGGACGGTACGGGGTCGGGGCTGGCAGCGCGGACAGCTGTACGACGACCGGTTCATGAACGCCTCGCGCCGGATCGGCGTGCCGCAGCGGCGGCAGGGCAGCCCTTCCCGACCGTAGACGTTCAGGTCGCGGGCGAAGTAGCCGCTCTCGCCGTTGACGTTGACGTAGAGGGCGTCGAAGCTCGTTCCGCCCTGGGCGATCGCCTCGCCGAGGACGTCCCGGACGTGGCCGAGCAACCGGGTGATCGTCGGCCCGGTGAGTGTCTCGGTGGGCCGGGTGCCGTGCAGCCTCGCCCGCCACAGCGCCTCGTCGGCGTAGATGTTGCCGACCCCGGAGATCAGGGTCTGGTCGAGCAGCGCCCGCTTGATCTGGGTGCGTCGCCGCCGGACCGCGGCGACGAACCCGGCGTCGGAGAACTCCGGGTCCATCGGGTCCCGGGCGATGTGTGCGATCTCCGCCGGAAGGGTCGCACCGCCGGCGGAGACCGAGAGGCCGCCGAAGGTGCGCTGGTCCACGAAGCGGAGTTGCGTACCACCGTCGGCGAAGGTGAACCGGACCCGCAGATGGGTCTCGTCGGCGGCATCGGCCGGCTGGATCAGCAGCTGTCCGGACATGCCCAGGTGCCCGACCAGCGCGTCCCCGCTGTCCAGCGGAAGCCAGAGGTACTTGCCGCGCCGCCGGGCGCCGACGATCGTCCGCCCGGTGAGGACCCCGGCGAAGTGCTCGGGGCCGGCGAGGTGCCGGCGGATGGCACGGGGATGCCGCACCTCGACGGCGGCGATCCGCCGGCCGGTCACCCAGCGCGCCAGACCGTCCCGAACCGTCTCCACCTCGGGCAGCTCAGGCATGTGTACGACCCCGATCAGCTCGCGGCGCCCTCGGCGCCGCCCGGCTCGACGCCACCGGCACCCGGCTCGGCCGCACCGCCGTCGGCCTCGGCGCCGCCCTCCGGGTCGGCGTTTCGCTCCGACAGGGTACGCCAGGCCGCCTCGGCGGCCCGCTGCTCGGCCTCCTTCTTGCTGCGGCCGTCGGCGCCGCCGTACCGGCGGCCGGCCACCACCACCCAGGCGGTGAAGGTCTTGGCGTGGTCGGGTCCCGCCTCGTCGATCCGATACTCCGGGACGCCGAGCCCGAGTGCGGCGGTCAACTCCTGGAGGCTGGTCTTCCAGTCCAGCGCCGCGCCCCGCCCGGCCGACTCCTTCATCAGCGGGTCGAAGAGTCGGTGGATCACGGTGGAGGCGGTGTCCAGCCCGTACTGGAGATAGATCGCCCCGAGCAGGGCCTCCAGGGTGTCGGCGAGGATGCTCGCCTTGTCCCGGCCCCCGGTGGCCTCCTCGCCCTTGCCGAGCAGCAGGTACGGTCCGAGGCCGACCGGGCCCAGCCGGCGGGCCACGTCGGCCAGCGCGCGCATGTTGACCACGCTCGCCCGCAGCTTCGCCAGCTGCCCCTCGGGCAGGTCGGGGTGGTTGTGGAAGAGCGCGGTGGTGATCACGACGCTGAGGACGGAGTCACCGAGGAACTCCAGCCGCTCGTTGGTCGGCAGGCCGCCGTTCTCGTACGCGAACGAGCGGTGGGTCAGGGCCCGCTCCAGCAGCTCCGGGTCCAGGGCGACGCCGAACGCCTCCTCCAGGTGCGTGATCGGCGGTCGCCGCCGCTTCTCCTTGGTCATCGCCTCTCCTCGCTCTGCTCGTAGCCGTGGCCCGGGCAACCGAGCTGGCCGTCTCGCGCGTCGTCCTCGCTCATGCGCCTACCTCGGTGTCGGTGGTGCGGATGGCCCCGTCCAGTTCGGCGAGCAGGGTCACGACCGCCGGAATCACCCGGCGGCGGTGCAGGTGGGCGGCGAGCGCTATGCCGGAGGCGACGTCGTCGTCCCGGGCCGCGCCGTGGCAGACCACCACGACCCCGGCGACGCCGAGCAGGGCGGCGGCGCGGGGGACGCCGAGACCGGCGGGCGCGCCCCCGGCCAGCGCGTACGCCCCCTCGATCCCCTTGAGCAGGACGTTTCCGGTGAACCCGTCGGTGACGACCACGTCGGCCCGCGCGCCGGAGGCGACGTCGTACCCCTCGACGAGTCCGACGTAGCGGGCGCCGGCCGGTAACGCCTGTACGGCGAGGGCCGGCTCGGCCGCCCGGCGGGCCCGGTCGCCCTTGCCGGGTTCGGTGCCGATCGAGAGGAGGCCGACCCGGGGCTGGACCACGTTGTGGGCGACCGCGGCGTACGCCGCGCCGAGGACGGCGTGCCGGGTCAGCGTCGTCGGTCGCGCCTCCAGCGAGCCGCCGACGTCCAACAGTGCGACCGGGCCGCTGAGGGCCGGCAGGGTGGCGACCAACGCGGGGCGACGCGTGCCGGGCCAGCGGCCGAGGCCGAGGACGGCGGCGGTGACCGTGGCAGCGGTCGAACCGGCCGAGACGACGGCGTCGGCCGCCCCCTCGACGACGGCGGCGACCGCGGCGCCGACGGTGCTGGTCGATCGGGCGAGGGTGGCGGCGTCCCCGGTCAGGGCCGCGGCACGGCGGACCGGCCGGACCGCGATCCGGTCGCGGTCGGCGGGGCGGAGTGCGGCAACCAGCCCGTCGGCTACCTCGGGGGGGCCGACGAGTAGCAGACGCAGATCCGGGTCGGCGTTGAACGCCCGCAGAGCGCCGTCAACCACGACGGCGGGAGCATCGTCCCCGCCGAGGAGGTCGACGGCGATCCGCACGGTACCCGGCTCCACGGGTACGCCGGCCGCCGGGCGGCGGTCGGCGTCGACGGGAGCCGGCACACCGGGCAGTCGCCAGGGCGTCTGCGCCGCCCGACCGGAGGTCGGAGGCGTCACACGCGTTCCGGATCAGACCTCGATGACCTGGCGGCCGTTGTAGGTACCGCAGACGGTGCAGGCCGCGTGCGGCAGCTTGGGCGACTTGCACTGCGGGCAGGCCACGGTCGGGACCGCCGTGGTCTTCCACTGCGCCCGGCGGGACCGGGTGTTGCTGCGCGACATCTTGCGCTTGGGGACGGCCACGGTTCTTCCTACTCCTCTTGACGGATCAGTTGCGACAGGCCTGCCCAGCGGGGGTCGAGCTGCTGGTGGCTGTGGTCGGCCGGCAGCTCGTCCCGGTGCACCCCGCACTCGGGGCACAGTCCCGGGCAGTCCCGGCGGCACACCGGGTTGTTCGGCAGCGCGAGCACCACCGCGTCCCGGAGCGCCGGTTCCAGGTCGATCAGGTCGCCCTGCATCCGGCCCACCTCGAACTCGTCGGCGGTCTGGTCCGTGGTGCTGTCCTCGTAGGCGTACAGCTCCTGGATGGTGACGACCAGCGAGTCGGTGATCGGGCGCAGGCAGCGACCGCACTCCCCCTCGACGGGGCCGGTGACGGTCCCGGAGACCAGGACACCCTCGGACACCGACTCAAGCCTCAGGTCGAGGCTCAGGTCGGCGCCCTCCGGCACACCGATCAACTCCAGGCCGAGGTCCGCCGGTGCCGGCACCGTCCGTTCGACCGTACGCAGGTTGCCAGGTCGGCGCGGCAGGTCCGTCGTGTCGAGGACCAGCGGCGACCTGGGATCCAGGTTGGTCGGCGGATGCTTGGGCATAGTCAGACTCCGGCCTGTGCGAGACCGCCGAATCACGTTACCCGAGCAGCGGGCGCAGCGTCGAACCGGGTCGCCGCCCCGGCGCCCCGGACCGGCGTGTCGGCCCCGCGGCGAGCCGGACAGACCGGGTCAGAACGGCAGGGGCCGCTCGTTCTCCTCCGCCGCGAACGAGCCGATCTCCCGCAGGGCGTGCATCTTGTCCCGGCCGCGCTCGATGGAGGCGAGCGCCCTGGTCAGGAACTGTTCGAAGTTGGCCAGTGCCGTGTCGACGTAGTCGTCGACCTCCTCGCGGAGCCGCTGGGCCTCGGCCCGGGCCTCCGCGATGATCCGGGCGCCCTCGTGCTCGGCGGAGACCGTGATCTCGTTGACCGAGACGAGCCGGGCGTGTTCCGCCTCGCCCTCGCTGATGATCCGTTCCGCCTCGCGCTTGCCGGCCTCGACGATCTTGTCGCGTTCCTCCAGCAGTGCCGCGGCCCGGCGCAGTTCGACAGGCAGCTCGGCACGCAGTTCCTCCAGGGCGGCGATCAGCTCGGCGCGGTCGATCACGGCATTGTTGCGGGACATCGGGACGGAACGTGCCGCCTCCACCATGCCGATGATCTCGTCTATGCGATCGAGCGGGTCCACCGGTACCTCACTCCCGTCGTTGCTTCGGTCGACCTACATGATGAGGCGTCGGACCGGGTTGTTGCCCACCATGATGCGGTGCGGCCTCCCGCCGAGGTCCGACCGGCCCGGGGCCGGCGCGTCGCACGCCCGACGCCGCTGGTCACGGCCCGCCTCCGAAACAACCTCGACCCGCCTTCCCGACGGTCGCCTCCCCCACGGCCGGGGCCGGTACCGTCCGGCGCGGACCGCGGGACGACGCGCGTCGCGCGCGACGGCGGGTCACCGACCGGGTACGGCGCCCTCCGGTGTCGAGGCTCAGGTGCCGGGACGCAGCCGTTCCCGCAGCCGCTGCCGGACCACGTCCGGCACGTGCGGCGAGACGTCGCCACCCCACTTCGCCACGTCCTTGATCAGGCTGGACGAGAGGAACGAGTACTCCGGGCTGGTCGGCATGAAGAGGGTCTCCACCCCGGCGAGCCCGATGTTCATCTGGGCCATCTGCAGCTCGTACTCGAAGTCGCTGACCGCGCGCAGTCCTCGGACCACCACCCTGGCCTGCTGGGCCCGGCAGAAGTCCACCAGCAGGCCCTGGAACGCGGCGACCCGGACGTTGCCGTAGGAGGTGATCACCTCGCGGAGCATGTCGAGCCGCTCCTCGATGGTGAACAGGCCACGCTTGGACTCGTTGATCAGCACCCCGACGATCACCTCGTCGAAGAGCCGACTGGCGCGACCGATGATGTCGAGATGTCCGTTGGTGACCGGATCGAACGAGCCGGGACAGACCGCGCGTCTCATGATCGGCGACCGTACCAGAGAGTGGTCTCGCCGTAACGGCGGGTTCGTCGCTCGGTGAGCCCCGGCACCCACGACACCGGGGGCGTGCGGCTCGACCGTTCCAGCACCACCAGGGCATCCTCGGCCAGCCAGCCGTTGCCGAGCAACGCCTCCTGCACCGCGACGAGTTCCGCGTCCGACACGGCGTACGGCGGGTCGGCGAAGACCACGTCGTACGGGCCACCGTCGGGCGCGGTGGCGAGCACCTGGGCGACCGGGGCGGTCACCAGCCGGGCGGTGCCGGTGAGGCCGTTCGCCGCCGACGGCCGCGCCAGGGCGAGGTTCTCCCGGATCACCCGGGCGGCACGGGGGTCGGACTCGACCAGCAGCACCTCGGCGGCACCCCGGGACAGCGCCTCCAGCCCGACGGCACCGGTACCGGCGTACAGGTCGACGAAGCGGGCACCGTCGAGGTCGAGGAACGACCCGATCGTGCTGAACAGGGCCTCCCGGACCCGGTCACTGGTCGGCCGGGTCCGCGAGCCGGGTGGCGCGAGGAGCCGCCGCCCACCGAGCACCCCGGCGACGATCCGGGTCATCCTGTTGCCGCCTTCCGCATTCCTTCGACGCCATGCGACACTCCCTCGACGCTACGCGACAGCCGTGATCATCCTCCCGGCGGTGCCGCACCACCCCGACAGTCGGGCCGGTCGGCCGAGCGAGGCGAAAGGCCGACCGATTGGGTGCCACAGGCCAGACAAAGAGACACGCCAGGCACACAGAGGGAGATAACACAGTCACACAACGTCCATCAATCATCTCAGATTCACAACATCATCGTTAGGAGGCCGTCAAGGGTGTTTTCGCGGCAGCGCAATCGATAAGGTCTGGCGCTGTGCCGGCTGTGGTTTGCCGGCAGGAGACGTCGGAAGGCGGATATTCGCAGGGTCGAGCGCCATTACGACGCCCCCCATTCCGCCGGTTCCACGTCTTACCGTGACGCCCTATCCCTCAGGAGCACGCGTGATCCGTCCAAAGTCCCCGATGCGGCGCGCCCTCGCCGTCACCGCTGGCGTGTTGATCGGCGCCGCCGGAGCGGTGACCCTCGGCGCCCCGGCGTACGCCCACCACCCCGAGATCTACGGCACCTACTGCAAGGTCGAGGGGACCAAGACCTACGAGTTCAGCTGGACGGTCTACAACAGCGAAACGGACATCACCGGCACCATCCTCAAGGTGCAGCCGAAGGATGTCGGCGACATCAAGGTCGGCGCCATCCTCCCGAAGAAGGGCGACGGCCCGCTCACCGGCACCGAGACCCGCACCGCCAGCGGCCCCGGCGGGCTCAACACCAGCCTCACGGTCGAGGCGCAGTGGAAGCGCCAGAAGCTGACCATCACCGAGAAGCGCACCGTCAAGGCGAAGGACAAGGGGAAGTGCGCGAAGCCCACGCCTCCGCCGACCACGCCTCCGACGACCCCGCCGACCACGCCTCCGACGACCCCGCCCACCGAGCCGCCGACCACGCCGCCGACGACCGAGCCTCCGACCACGCCGCCGACCACCGAGCCGCCGGCGACCCAGACCCCGGAGCCGACCCCGTCGGTGACGCCGGAGCCGGTCGAGCCCGTGCTGACCAGCGAGTCCACCTGCGACCAGGTGACCTTCACGCTGGAGAACCCGACCGACGAGACCATCAGCATCACCTTCACCCCGAACCAGGGCGAGCCGAAGACCCTGACCGTGGAGTCGGGCAAGACCGGCAGCGTGTCGTTCCCGGCCGCCGAGGGCCTGGTCATCACCCCGAGCATCGGTGACGAGAAGGGCGAGCCGTTCACGTACGAGAAGCCCGAGGACTGCACCTCGGGTGGTGGCGGTGGTGACCTGCCGCTGACCGGTGCCGCCGTCGGTGGCATCGCGGCCGGCGCCGTGCTGCTGGTCGCCGCCGGTGTCGTGCTGTACATCGTGGCGCGCCGCCGCCGGGTGACCTTCACCGCCTGATCGGCAGCAGCCGCGACACCTGAACCACGCGCCTGAGGGCGCGCCGGCCGGAGACGGTCGGCGCGCCCTCGGTCTTTCTCCGGGGCGTACCGACTTCCGGGTCGTAACGGCGGAGGCGGACGCACCGGCGTGACGAACGACCGACTCGCCGGGCACGCATGGCGCCGGGGCGCCCGACCTTCGGTCGGCCGGGGCTGGAAGATGTTCCGGCGTGACATCGCCCACATTGCGACGAAGCGGTTACACCATTTCGGCGATGCAGTTACGCGCCGCCTCCGATTTGGAGACCGGACGCACCCGCCCGATTTGGCCACCCGAACCGGAAATCGGACGGCCGCCCCGCCGCACCACTCACGCGTCAGCCCACTCGCGCGCCCTTCCGGGGCGGGTGGCTCAATCGACCAGACGACGATGGCGGCCAATGTGTCGGAGTGCCGACACATTCCGCGGCGTGGCACCGGCCCGCGGACACAACCTGATCTATGGATGGGCCGGTCCCCCGGTCAGCCCTTTTCCAGGTATCCGGCCCGATCGGCGTCGACCAGGGTGGCCACCGAGGCGGCCAGCGCCGGATGCCGGGTCAACTCCGGATCCTCCTCGATCAGCGCGATCGCCTCGGCCCGGGCGTCCCGGATCAACTCGGCGTCGCGCAGCAGTGACAACAGACGCAGGTGCGACCGCCGGCCAGACTGGGCCGCGCCGAGGACGTCACCCTCCCGCCGCTGTTCCAGGTCGAGTTCGGCGAGCCGGAACCCGTCGGTGGTGGAGGCGACCGCGTCGAGGCGTTCCCGGGCGGGTGTGCCCTCGACCGCCTCGGTGACCAGCAGACACAGACCCGGCGCGGAACCCCGGCCGACCCGGCCGCGCAGCTGGTGCAGTTGGGACACCCCGAACCGGTCCGCGTCGAGCACGACCATCATGGTGGCGTTCGGGACGTCGACCCCGACCTCGATCACCGTGGTCGCCACCAGGACGTCGAGCTCCCCGGCGGCGAACGACCGCATCACCGCGTCCTTCTCGTCGGCCGGCAGCCGGCCGTGCAACACCCCGATCCGCAGCCCGTGCAACGGCCCGTCGGCCAGCAGCGGCGCCACCTCGGTCACCGCCAGCGGCGGCCGCCTCGCGTCCCCGCCCGGCTCCCCGGAGACACCCGTACCCCCCACCTCCTCGGCGGTCGCCGCCTGGTCGCCGATGCGGGGGCAGACGACGTACGCCTGGTGGCCGGCGGCAACCTCCTCGCGCAACCGACGCCAGGCCCGGTCGAGGTACGCCGGCTTCTCCGTCGCCGGCACCACGTGCGAGGCGATCGGCGAGCGCCCGCGCGGCAGCTGGGAGAGGGTGGAGACCTCCAGGTCGCCGTAGACGGTCATCGCGACCGTACGCGGGATCGGCGTCGCGGTCATCACCAGCACGTGCGGCGGCTGCCCGGCCTTGGCGCGCAGCGCGTCCCGCTGCTCGACACCGAACCGGTGCTGCTCGTCGACCACCACCAGACCGAGGTCGGCGAAGTCGACACCCTCGTACAGCAGGGCGTGGGTGCCGACGACGATGCCGGCCTCCCCGGTGGCGACCGACTCCAGCGCACGGCGCCGGGCCGCCGCGCCGAGCGACCCGGTGACCAGGGCGAGCCGGGTGCCGCGCGGGTCGCCGTCCAGCTCGCCGCGCCGGCCGAGCGGCCCGAGCAGGTCGAGCATGCCCCGGTAGTGCTGCGCGGCCAGCACCTCGGTGGGGGCCAGCAGCGCGGCCTGGCCGCCCGCGTCGACGACCTGGAGCATGGCCCGCAGCGCGCAGACGGTCTTGCCGGAGCCGACCTCGCCCTGCAGCAGCCGGTGCATCGGGTGCGCGGCGGCGAGGTCGGCGGCGATCTCCTCGCCGACGGCGCGCTGCCCCGCCGTCAGCTCGTACGGCAGCCGGGCGTCGAAGGCGGCGAGCAGTCCGTCGTCGCGGCGCGGCCGGGGACGGGCCGGCCAGGCCGCCGCCCGGCGCTTACGCTGCGCCAGGGTGAGCTGGACGGCGAAGGCCTCGTCCCACTTCAGCCGCCGCCGGGCCCGGTACAGCTCCTCCCTGCTCGCCGGGCGGTGGATGTCGCGCAGCGCCGTGGCGAGCCCGACCAGGTCACGGCTTGCCCGAACCGTGGCCGGAAGCGGGTCCTCGGGGAGGGTGACGGTGTCCAACACCACCCGGACACACCGGGCGATCACCCAGGTCGGCACCGCCGCCGCAGCCGGGTACACCGGGATCAACGCCCCGGCGAACTCCTCGATCTCGTCGCCGGTGACCGGGCCGACGGCGCCGGCCGGGGCGTCGCCCGCCGCCTCCGGTCCGGCGTCACCCTCGCCACCGACCGGCCCGTCGGCCAGCAGGACGTACTCCGGGCCGTTGAGCTGGCGCCTGCCCCGGAACTCGGTCACCTTGCCGGCGAAGAGCCCCCACCGGCCGGGCCGCAGGTCGCGTTCCCGCCACGCCTGGTTGCCGAAGAAGGTCAGGGTGAGCAGCCCGCCGGAGTCGTCGCCGACGGTCACCTCCAGCAGGTTCCCACGCCGCTGCCGCATCGGGCGCACGACCGTCCTGCGCACCTGGGCGAGGACGGTGACCTGCTCCCCCACCACCAGCGAACGGATGTCGGTGTGCTGGCCGCGCTCGTCGTAGCGGCGTGGGAAGTGGTAGAGCAGGTCACCCGCGGTGTGCAGGTCGAGGTGATCGGCGAGCGCCCTGGCCGTCTTGTCGCCGACCAGCTTCCGCAGCGGGGTCTCCAACCCGACCCGGTCCGCCGCCCCGGTCATTCCCGTCCTCCGTAGCCGCCTCGACTCCGACCCGCGTCGGCGTCACTCGACGCCGACCCGCAAGGGATAGAACGGCTGGCCGCCCGTGTAGTGGTGTACCTCGACGAACGGCCACCGCCGAGTCAGGTGCGCCCGGAGCGCGTCGGCCAGCCCGGCGGGGGCGTCGGCGCCGAACAGCAGGGTCACCAGCTCCCCGCCACCGCCGAGCATCCGGTCCAGCAGTTGCCGGCAGGTCGCCTCCAGGTCGTCACCGACGAGATGCACCTCACCGTCGACCAGCGCCAGGACGTCGCCGGGCCGGCAGGGTCCCGCGACGGTCAGCGCCTCCTGGGTGGCGTGGCAGACCTCGGCGTACCGGCAGGCACCGGCCGCCTCCGCCATCGCGATCACGTCGTCGGCGAAGCGCCGGGACGGGTCACGGACCGCCAGCGCGGCGAGCGCCTGCACCGGCGACCGGGTGGGGACCACGCTGACCTGGATCCCGAGCGCCTCGGCCCGCTCGGCCACGGCCCGCGCCACCGCCTGGGTGTCCGGGTCGTTGGGCAGCACCACCACCTGCCCGGCGCCGGTCGACCGGATCGCGGCCAACAGATCCTCGGCGGACGGTTCCGGTGCCAGCACGGTGGCACCCTCGGCGGCGAGGATCTCGGCCAGGCCGGGGCCGTCGGCCACCACCACCGCCGCCCGTCCGCCGGCGCCGGCCCCGGGCTGCCCGGTGGTCTCCCGTCGCGCCGCGTCGGCAACCGTCCCGGCCGGGCCCGGGAAGCCCGGCTCGTCCGCGAACCGGGTCACCGAGATCCGGTACGGCCGCCCGGCCACCACGCCGGCCTCGATCGCCGCCCCGACGTCGTCGACGTGGACGTGGACGTGCCAGGTGGCGGTCGCGCCCTGCCCGCGGTCGCCGGCCACCACGAGCGAGTCCCCGAGCCGGGCCAGTTCCGTCCGGAGCCGGTCCACCGCCTCGGGCTCGGCGTCGAGGAGGTACTGCACCTCGTACGCGTACCCGGGGGAGCCGGCCGGTCGGGTGGCGGTGGCGTGTGGGGCCGGGCCGGGCGGGGCGGGACACCCGGCGGCACGGTCGTCCGCGACCGCCTCGACGAGGGCGTGGAGCAGGAGGCAGAGCCCGCGCCCGCCGGCGTCGACGACCCCGGCGGAGGCCAGGGCCGGCAACTGCTCCGGGGTACGCGCCAGCGCCTGGTCGGCGGCGGTCGCGGCGGCCCGGGCCGCCGTGGGCAGGTCGTCGGTGTCCGCCTGTTCCGCGCCGGTCGCCGCCGCCTCGACGACGGTGAGCAGGGTCCCCTCGACCGGCACGGCCACGGCCGCGTACGCGGCGGTGGCGGCGGCCCGCAGCCCGCCCGCCAGTGCCCGCCCCCGGACCACCGGCACGTCGGCGAGGGCGTCGGCGAGCCCGCGCAGGATCTGCGACAGGATCGCGCCGGAGTTGCCCCGGGCGCCGAGCAGCGCGCCCCGGGCCAGATGTCGCAGCACCCGGGCGTGTGCGAAGCCTCCGGTGTCCGCCCCGTCGTGGCCGTCGCCGCCGTCGTCACCGGCCGTGGTCGGCGCCCCCGGCCCGCCGGCCGCCCGCGGCCTGTCCGGCGGCGCGGGCAACGCCTCCCAGGCCGAGGTCAGCGTGAGCAGCAGGTTCGTGCCGGTGTCCGCGTCCGCCACCGGATAGACGTTGAGTCGGTTGATCTCCTCCCGGTGCCGGTGGAGCACCCTCAGCCCGCCCGCGCACCACCGGCGCAGGGCAGCGGCGTCGAGGGTCTGCGACACGGCGAGAAGCCTACTGGCGACCACCGACACCACACCCGGGCCGGCGTCGATCACGTCCGGCCCGCGGAGCGGTGGAGCCGGTTGGCTGGGTGTTCCGGGCGTCGGGTAACCTGAGCGGGTTGTCTCGCGGCACCCTGCCGGCGACCAGACGGACGATCAATTCAGGAGTATCCCGTGGCTAGCGTGTGCGACATCTGTGGCAAGGGGCCCGGCTTCGGCCACAACGTGTCCCACTCGCACCGGCGGACGAACCGCCGCTGGAACCCCAACATCCAGTCGGTGCGTACGCCCGCGGGTGGCGGCACTACCCGCAAGCTCAACGTCTGCACCTCGTGCATCAAGGCCGGCAAGGTCGTCCGCGCCTGACCACGCCATGACGCACAGCTAGCCGCCGGGGCAGGTGCCCCGGCGGCTACCCGCCTGGTCGGGCCGGCCACCTGGTGGAACCGCGCCTGGTCGAGCCGGGTGCCCGGTCAGGCCGGGCGACGCTTCCGCACGGTGTCGACGACCGGGCCGACAGCGGTCGGCCGACCCGTCACAGCCACCGCACCCCGTGGCGGTGCCGCATCGGGGCGTGGCACCCGGCGGGCCGGCTCGGCGACGGCCGGTCGGGATCACAGCCAGCGGCCGAAGGAGAGCACGCCCGGCGAGTCGCGGTAGTAGCCGAAGTCGGGGATCCGTTCGAACCCGCTGCTCTGGTAGAGCGCGACCGCCTCGGGCTGCCGGTCGCCACACTCCAGGATCAGCCGTCGCCGCCCGTGCCGGCGGGCGGAGTCACCGACCGCCGCCAACACCGCCCGGGCGATTCCCCGGTTCCGGGCCTCCGGTACGACGTACATCCGCTTCAGCTCGGCTGTCTCCCCGGTGTCGCCGTGCGAGCGCCAGCCGGCGCAGCCGACGGGCTCGCCGTCCAGGTACGCGACCAGAAACGTCCCGGCCGGTGGCTCGAACTCGCTGGCCGCGACCGGGGTCTCGTCGCCGGTGCCGCCGTACCGTTCGGCCAGGTCGGCCAGTGCGGCGGTGATCAGGCGCTGCGCCACCGCGGAGTCGTACCGTTCCTCCCGGATCTCCAACCCATCCACGCAGTGAAGGGTAGGACCGTCTCCCCCCGCCCACCCCACCGCCGTGTGCGCGTGTGACGAGGATTCCGGATTCGCGTCGCGGAATCAGCGGAAGTGGTCCCAGCCGGCCGGGCCCTGGTACGGCCGCCCGTCCACGGTCACCCCGACCCCGTGTACCACGTGGCCGATGCGGCGCCAGCCGGAGGGAAGCGGCTGGTCCTCGGGGAAGGTGGCGGCGATGGCGTGGTCGTCGCCACCGCCGAAGACCCAGGCGTACGGGTCGACCCCGAGCGCGTGCGCGGCGTCGCGCATCTGGTCCGGGATCTCGAACGCCGAGCCGAGCAGGTCGATCCCGACCCGGCTCGCCGTCGCGATGTGCCCGAGGTCGGCGATCAGCCCGTCCGACACGTCGATCATGGCGGTGGCGCCCAGCCGGGCCGCCTGCGGCCCGGCCCCGTAGGGCACCTCGGGCCGCCGGTACGCCTCGACCAACACCTTCGGGCTGCGGAAGCCGCGTGACAGGACGGTGTAACCGGCCGCGGCGTAGCCGAGCCGGCCGGCGAGCGCCACGACGTCCCCGACCCGGGCGCCGCCGCGTACCACGGGAGCCCGACCGCCGAGGTCGCCGAGTGCGGTGACCGCGATGGTGAGGGTGGGACTCGCCGAGATGTCGCCGCCCACCACGCTCGCCCCCACCTTCGCCGCCTCCGCGCCCAGGCCGTCGGCGAGCCCTTCCGCCCACCGCACGTCCAGATCCGGCGGCATACAGAGCGCGACCAGCAGCGCGGTCGGCACCGCGCCCATGGCGACGACGTCGGCCAGGTTCGCCGCCGCCGCCCGGTGTCCCACGTCGACCGCGCTCGACCAGTCCCGTCGGAAGTGCCGCCCCTCGACCAGGACGTCGGTCGACGCGACCACCCGGGCGTCCGGGGCGTGGACGACCGCGGCGTCGTCGCCCGGCCCGAGGAGGGTGGCCGGTCCGTTTCCCAACCGCGCCGTCACCCGGTCGATCACACCGAACTCACCGGCCTGCGCGACACTCACCCCAGCCTCCCACACCCCGTCGGGCCGCCGACTCGATCGCTCACCGTGTCCCCCTCGACCACCCATCGAGATCCGGCCTGCTCCGTACGGTATTTTCACGGGCGAGCCGCTCAGCGGAGGACGGGAGGCCGGTGGTGGTCCAGGCGTACATCCTCATCCAGACTGAGGTCGGAAAGGCACGTGACGTGGCCGCACAGATCTCGAATATTCCGGGTGCCGTCCGCGTCGATGCGGTCACCGGACCGTACGACGTGGTGGTCCTCACCGAGGCGCACACCGTGGACGAGTTGGGCAAGATGATAGTCAGCAAGGTGCAACTCGTGCCCGGCATCACCCGCACCGTGACGTGTTCCGTGGTGAGGCTGTAGATGGCGCAGGTCACCGGGGCGGATCGGACGGACACGCCGGCCGGCGACCGGACGGACCCCGCCACCCCACCGCGCCCGGCGCGCGGTGACCGCACCACCCGCCAGGCCGCGCTCTGGGCGACCGTGGTCGCGCTGCCGCTGACCCTGCTGGTCGGCGTACTCGCCATCGCCCAGCTCAGTCCCGACCCGCCGGACGACGCGGCGACCTCACCGACCCCGGCCCGTCCCCAGTCGACCGCGCCGGTGGAGATGCCCGCACCCGCTCTCGCCGACCGTCCGGCCACCCTCTGCCGGGCGCTGCTGTCCCGGCTGCCGGCCACGCTGCGCGGGCTGAACCAGCGGCCGGTCACCGCGGGTGCGGAGCAGAACGCCGCGTACGGCGATCCCGCCGTCACCCTGGCCTGCGGCGTGCCGGCGCCGACGTTCGCCCCGGACGCGCAGCTGTGGGTGGTGAACGGGGTCTGCTGGCTGCCCGAGCAGGGCGCCGACGGCCTGCGACTGACCACGGTGGACCGTGAGGCGCCGGTCCGACTGCATGTGCCGACGGGGCAGTCCCAGACCCTGGAGTGGGCGGCCCCGGTCTCCGAGTCCATCGTCTCCTCGGTGCCGTCGGTGCCGGACCCGCCCTCCGGCTGCGTCTTCTGAGGCTTCCCGCCGGCGTGAGGCGGCCCGCCGGCTCCGTGGGCCGACCCCGCCGACCCCGCCGCGTCAGTGCAGGCCGGTACCCCGTCGCAGCGCGGTCCGGATGAGGCGGCTCACCAGTTTCGGGTACTCCAGGCCGCTTGCCGCCCACATCTGCGGAAACATCGAATTCGGGGTGAATCCGGGCATCGTGTTGATTTCGTTGAGGTAGATGTCCAGTTCCGGGGTGACGAAGAAGTCGACCCGGGCCAGCCCGGCGCAGTCCAGTGCGGTGAAGGTCCGGCAGGCGTACTCCTGCACCTGCCGGGTGACGCGTTCGGGAAGGTCGGCCGGGATGTCGTACTCACAGCCGTCGAGGTACTTGGCCTCGAAGTCGTAGAAGTCGTGCTCGGCAACCCTGATCTCGGCCAGCAGCGAGGCCTCCGGGCCGCCGCCGGCCTCCGCCTCCAGCACACCGCACTCGATCTCCCGGCCGACGATCGCCGCCTCGACCAGCACCTTCGGGTCGACCTGCCGGGCCGCGGCGACCGCCGCGTCGAGGTCGGCCCAGTCGGAGACCTTGGTGATGCCGACCGAGGATCCGGCCCGGGACGGTTTGACGAAGACGGGCAGCCCCAGCCGTTCCTTGTCCTCCTCGGTCAGGCTGACCCCGCTGCGCAGCACGACGTACGGGCCGACCGGGATCCCCTCGGCGGCGGCGAGCTTCTTGGTGAACTCCTTGTCCATCGCCGCGGCCGAGGCGAAGACGTTGGCGCCGACGTACGGGATGCCGGCCATCTCGAGCATCCCCTGGATGGTGCCGTCCTCGCCGTAGGCGCCGTGCAGGACCGGAAAGACCACGTCGACGTCGGCGAGCACCCGCGGCCCGGCGGCCGGGTCCAGCACCATCAGCCCGTTGCCGGTGGGGTCGGCGGGCAGCACGACCGCGGATCCGGCCGCGGCGGTGATCTCCGGCAGGCGGCGTCCGTCGATGGCGAGGGAGCTCGGGTCGCCGTCGGTCAACACCCACTGACCCGCCCGGGTGATGCCGACCGGGAGTACGTCGTACTCGTCGGGGTCGAGCGCGGCGAGGATGCTGCCCGCGCTGACGCAGGAAATCGCGTGCTCGGGGCTTCGACCGCCGAAGACGACGGCCACGCGGATCTTGCCTGGGGTGGTCACTTCGGTCACCTTTCCTTCGCGTCGCGTTCCTCGCGTCCGTCGCGTGGCCGGTCGTCGCGCGCCGTCGGCCGTCGCACCGCGTGGGGTCGGCCGCACCGCGTGGGGTCGGCCGCACCGCGTGGCGTCGGCTCGTCGCGCCCGGTCGGGCCCGGCACCTACGCTCCCCGTGGGCTCACCGGCTGACCCTACTCTGCGTGTCCGCCGCCCGGGTCCACGCCCCGTTTCGGCGCGGAAAAACCTCTTTCCTAGTGGCATCTCTGACACGGAACGTGATCCTGTGCTCGGTGACGGGTGAGGCTTGCGCCGGTTGGGGTGACGGGACATCGCCAGTGTGACGGCCGCCGTCTAGGCTGCAGGACTTGTGAACTCCGATTCGGTCATCGCCAGTCTCACCGCCGCCGTCGAGGCGAATCCGGACGATGTACCGCTGCGGCTGCACCTGGCCGGGATGCTGCTGGACGCGGGTCGCTCCGGCGAGGCGATCGCGCACATCGGGCAGGTGCTCGCCCGGAACCCACAGGACGCGGAGGCCCAGCGGCTGATGGGGCGGGCGCTCGGCGCGGGCGTGGCCCCGGCCGCGCCCGCAGGCGGTGCGTCGGCCGGGCCGGCGACCGCGGCATCCCACCCGGCGCGACCGGCCGAGCCACCGACGCAGACCCCGGCCCCACCGCCGCCGCCGGCCGGCACCGGCGGCCGCTCCGAGGACCCGTTGGCCGCCTACGAGAAGGAGTTGGCCGACGTGGTGCCGCCGAGGTTCGTCCCGGCCAGCGACGAGCCGGAGCCGGTGGCCGGTGAGCACGACCGGATCTTCGACGTGGAGGTCTCCACGGTCCGGCTCGCCGACGTCGGCGGGATGGCCGAGGTCAAGGAGCGGCTGGAGCTGGCCTTCCTCGGTCCACTGCGCAACCCCGAACTGCGCAGGTTGTACGGCAAGAGCCTGCGCGGCGGACTGATGCTCTACGGCCCGCCGGGCTGCGGCAAGACCTTCCTGGCGCGGGCGATCGCCGGCGAGATGGGGGCGAAGTTCGTCTCGCTGTCGATTGTGGACGTGCTCGACATGTGGATGGGCAACTCCGAGCGGAACCTGCACGAGCTGTTCCAGACCGCCCGCCGCAACGCCCCGTGCGTGCTCTTCCTCGACGAGGTGGACGCGCTCGGGCACAAGCGGTCCAAGATGACCTCCAGCAACCTGCGGACCATCGGCAACCAGCTGCTCGCCGAGCTGGACGGCATGGAGGGCAACAACGAGGGCGTCTTCGTGCTCGCCGCCACCAACGTTCCCTGGGACGTCGACCCGGCGCTGCGCCGGCCCGGCCGACTCGACCGGGTGTTGCTGGTCCTGCCTCCGGACCCCCCGGCCCGGGCCGCGATCCTGCAGTACCATCTCCGGGACCGGCCGATCGCCAACATCGACCTCCGGCGCATCGTGAACGCCACCGAGGACTTCTCCGGCGCGGACCTGGCTCATCTCTGTGAGTCCGCCGCCGAGTACGCGATGGCGGACTCGATCCGCCGGGGTGAGGTACGCATGATCGAGCAGCGCGACTTCGACCGGGCGTTGAAGGATGTGCGTCCGTCGACCAAGCCGTGGTTCGCGACCGCCCGTAACGTGGCGATGTACGCCAACGAGGGCGGCGCGTACGACGACCTGGTGGCGTACCTGAAGCGACGGAAGATGCTGTGACGGTCCAGAGTGTCACCGGAGCCGGCCGATGACCGCCGGGACGGCCGGCCCGGCCAGCGGGGCCGACCAGGCGACGGAGCGTGCGGCCCGGCTCGACCTGGTCCGGCGCGCGCTGCACCTCGCCGAGGTGGGGCGGGTTCCCGAGGCGTACCCGCTGCTCGCCGAGGCACTGCGGGCGGATCCGGAGGACCCGACCGTGCAGCTGGCGATCGCGCACTGCTACCAGCTGCAGGGCCGCTGGTCCAACATGCTCACCATGCTCGACCTCGCGGTGCGGCGCGCCCCGGCCGATCCCCAGGTCCACCGCAAGCGCTCCGTGGCACTGCGCGAGCTGGGTCGGGTTTCCGAGGCGCTCGCCGCCGCCGAACAGGCCCGTGCCCTCGATCCGCACGACGCCCGCAACGAGATCGTCCGGGCCGAGGCGCTGCTGCGCCGGCGCGGCACCCGGGCCGTGCTCGGGGCGCTCGCCGCCGCCGTCCGGGCCCGCGAACTGGATCCCCAGAGCGTCTGGGCGCACCTCACCGAGGCCAGCGTGTGGCGCCGGATGGCCGAGTTCGGGCGGGCCCGCGCGGCGTACCAGGAGGCGTTGCGGCTCGCGCCGGAGAACCCGACGGCGTTGCACGGTCTGGCCACCCTGGACGGTGCACGGGGCCGGGCGGTCCGGGCGGAGGCGGTGCTGGGCGGGATGCTCGCGGCCGCGCCGACCGATCCCGCCGCGCTCCGCGCCGCCCGGATCGGCGCCCGTCAGGCGCTCTGGCTGCTCACCGACCTCGGCTGCCTGGTGCTGCTGGTCGCGGCGGTCCTGGTCGGGGCCGCGCAGGAGCTGCCGACCCGCTTCCTGGCCGCGACGGTCGGGGGGGGCCGTGACCGGCGTGGCCGCGCTCGGGGTGGTGCTGCTGCTCCGGTGGCGGATGGCACGGCTGTCCGGTCCGATCCGCAGCATGCTGCGGGCCAACTGGCGCCGCCCCACCTTCCTCGCGGCGCCGCTGCGGCTGGTGTCTCTGGTCCTCGGCATGCTGCTGATCAACCTCGGCCCGTATCCACCGGAGGCGGTCGAGATCGCGGGCGTGGTCCTGGTCGCGACGCCGGTGGCGACGCTGCTGGTGCGCTGGCGCACCCGGGCGTTGCTGGAGCTGGTCTGGTTGCTCCGCCGCGGCTGGTTCCGGCTCGCCGCGGTCGCCACCCGTAGCGCGCGCTGACCGACGCCGGAGGGCGCACCGCGCGCCGCGGCCGTGGCCGAGGACTCACCGGCCCGCCTGGTGCGACGCCGCCGGGCTCACGGGCCGGCCTGCGACGCCGCCGGGCTCACGGGCCGGCCTGGCGGCGGCCGACGGCCAGTACCTTGACCCGCTGCCGTCCCGCCCTGACCATGCCGAGGGCGGCGAAGGCGGCGGCGATCCGGTCCGCGGCCTCCCGGGTCGTCGCGCCCACCACCTGCCGGCGCCGCTCCGGTTCGATCCGCTCGTCCCGGCCCTCCCTGGTCAGCGGCCGTACGTCGGTGAGGACGACGAGGTACCTGGTCATCGGCGCACCCTCCGCCGCCGGGCCGGGCGGCCAGCCCGGCGTCCCCCACCGGAGCGCCGGTCAGCCCGCACGGTGCGCCGCCTCGGGTTCGGCGGTCGTGCCGGCGAGTCCGCCCCAGCGGTCCCGGCACACGTAGGACAGGTTGGCGTGGATCCACGCTCCGTCGTTGTCCCGGAGCACGGGCTGGGCGCACCACCGGCACCGGGAGACGCGTGGCCAACACCGGGTCACGGTCATCTGCCACCCCCAGGTCCGTCAGCAGTGGGGAGGGACACGGCGACCGGGTACGGGAAGCTCCGGTCGCCGTGCGCCTCGTTCCCCTCTGATCACTCACAGCCACCGTCGACACGACCACTGGCAGTGAGGATGTGAAAACAGATTGCCGATTGTGAACACATGAATGCAACTCTCATGCCCGTTCTCTCATGCACACATTCCCGTACACCTATGTCAGGATCGACGCATGGCTCCGAAGTCCTTCCGGGCCCGCCGGCTCGGCATCGCCCTCCGCCACGCCCGCGAGGCTGCCGGGCTCACCCTGGAGCAGGCCGCCGACGAGATCAACAGCACCCGCAGCACCCTGTCCCGCTACGAGAACGCGCAGACCATGGTCAGCCCCGCCATGGTCCGTGCGCTGTTGACCCTCTACCGGCGGCCGGAGAGCGAGATCGCGGACATGGTCCAACTCGCCAAGGAGGCGCGGAAGCCGGGCTGGTGGGTCTCCTACTCGTACGTGCTGGACCGCCGGACCATCGACTTCATCGCCGTCGAGGCCGAGGCGACGGCCATCGCCAACTTCGAACCGTCGGTCGTCCCCGGTCTGCTCCAGACGCCGGAGTACATCCGGGCGATCATGAAGGGCGGCCCGCACACCCTCGCCGACGACGAGGTGGAGCAGCGGGTCCAGATCCGGCTCGGCCGGCAGGAGCGGCTGAGGGAGCCCGACCCGCCCATCTTCGACGCCATCGTCGACGAGGGTGCGCTGCTCCGCCCGGTGGGGGGCGAGGCGGTGATGGCGGCGCAGCTGCGCAGCCTGCTCAAGGCCTCGGAGATGCCGAACGTGACCATCCAGGTCATCCCGTTGCGGGCCGGCTACCACCGGGGCACCCGCGGCTCGCTGCACATCCTCGAGTTCGCGGATCCCGAGGACCCGATCCTCGCCTCCGTCGAGACGGTCGCCGGCCAGCTGATCCTCGACCGGCCGCACGACCTTCGCACCTGCACGAAGATCATGGAGCATCTGCGGGCGGTGGCGCTGAGTCCCGCAGAGAGCCGCGACACCATCAACCGCCTGTTGAAAGGACTGTGAGATGTCACCGGAGACGACCGCGCCGCTGGCCGACGCCAGGTGGCGGAAGAGCAGCCACAGCGGCGACGAGGGCGCCTGTGTCGAGTTCGCCCTGCTCGCCGACGGCACCGCCACGCGTACCGTCGCGATCCGCGACTCGAAGGACCCGGCCGGTCCGGTGCTCCGCTTCACTCCGGCCGCCTGGACCGCATTCACCACCGCGCTGTCCGCCTCCCCCGTACTGCCCTGACCCGGGGAGGCTGGCGGTACCCGAGTCACGTCCCCCCGGAAAACACTCGGCGTCCGCCCGCGCGGTGGCCCCCGCCCCCTGCCTCGCCGGTCCGTGCCGGTGAGGCAGGGGGCGCGGTGGTCTCCAGGGTCCGGGGGTTTCCCGCTATCCGGTGCCCCGCCCGCCGTCGGTCGGTGCGGCACGGCCCTCCACGAACCGCAGCGCGGCGACCGCGGAGCCACGCGCGCCGGCCATGTCGAGGTGGGGCACCAGCGCGAACCGGGCCCGTTCCTCCTGTTCGGCGCGGAGCGTGGTGTGGGCGCGGACCGTGGCGAGGAACCACTCCCGAAAGCGCGGCGGCGCCTCCACCACGCCGCCACCCACGAAGTACGCGTCCGGGTCGATGAAGTTGGCGACGATGGTGAACAGCCGACCCAACGCCATCGCCTGCTGTTCGAAGATCTTGAGCGCCATCGGGTCGCCGTCCACACCGTACGACCGCACCTGCCGGGCCGCCTCGGCCAGGTCCGGTTCGCCGAGCGGGTGTTCGGCGAACCGGGTCAGCCAGTACGGCAGCAGGTTGCGTCGGATCCCGGTGAGCGAGGCGACGCTCTCGGCGTCCCCGACGAACCCGCAGTTGCACCGCGGCACCGGCTGTCCCTCGGCGAGCAGGCCGAACATCGGGATGTGGACGTGGCCGAGTTCGCCGGCCATTCCGGCCGCCCCGGTCACCACCTGCCCACGTTCGATCACCCCACCGCCGAGCCCGGTGCCGACGATCGCCGAGACCGACGACCGGCGCGGTGCCTCGTCCCCGAAGTAGGTGTGGTGGGCGTAGAGCGCGGCGGCGTTGCCGTCGTTGTGGTAGACGACCGGCAGGCCGAGCCGGCGCTCCAGCGCGGTACGGATGTCGTAGCCGCGCCAGGCCGGCAGGGGAAAGTTCGTCGATCCCCTCGAGGAGATGACGCCGGTGGCGGTGGCCGGACCGGGGGTGTCGAGGCCGACCGCCCGGACCTGGTCGCGGCGGACGCCGGCGCGGTCCAGCGCCTCCTGCATCGCCTGCACGAGTGCCTCGATCGCCGCCTCCGGCCCCTCCAGGACCCGGCACGGGGTTTCCACCAGCGTGTCGACCAGGAACCGCCCGTTGCTGTCGAGCACGGTCGCGTTGTTGCTGTTGCCGCCGTTGTCGAGCCCGACGACGACCGGTATATCCGAGTTCGCCACGTTCTGCCTCCGCGGTGCGACGGTCGGCGAGAGCCGCGGCCGGCCCCCGACGGCCGGCCGGGCCGGATGTCCATACCCTTCCGCACCCGCGGGAATCCCGCAGTTCCCCGTTCGCGTGGCGGCGGCCCCGCTACGGCCCTCCGGCCTCGTCGAGCGCGGCCATCAGGTCGGAGACCAGGTCGGCGGTGTCCTCGATGCCGCAGGAGAGGCGCACGAAGCCCGCGGGGACGTCGTCCCCCCACTGGGCACGCCGGTCGGCGGTGGTGTGCAGGCCGCCGAAGGAGGTCGCCGCGAAGACCAGCTCGCTGGCGGTGAGGAACCGGGCAACCCGGTCGGCGCTGCCCAGGTCGAACGAGACGATGCCGGGTATCCGGCGCATCTGCCGGCTCGCCACCGGATACGCCGGATCGTCGGGCAGGCCGGGCCACCGCACGCCGCTGACGTCGGCGCGGGTCCGCAGCGCCGCCGCGACCGCCGCGGCGTTGGCGCTCTGCCGGGCCAGCCGCAGGTCGAGCGTGGCCAGCGACCGGTGCGCCAGCCACGCGTCGAAGGCTCCCGGGATCGCGCCGGTGGTGGTCCGCCACGCCCCGACCGCCCCCAGCAGCTCGGCGGAGCGGCTCGCGACGTAGCCGAGCAGCAGGTCGGAGTGTCCGGTCAACGCCTTCGTGCCGGAGGCGACCACCAGGTCCGCCCCGAGGTCGAGTGGTCGCTGCCCGAGCGGGGTGGCGGTGGTGTTGTCGACCGCCAGCAGCGCACCGGCCGCGTGCGCCCGCTCGGCGAGGTCGGCCACGTCGCAGACGTCCAGGCCGGGGTTGGCCGGTGTCTCGACCAGGACCAGCCGTACGCCGTCGAGCGCCGGGTACGGCCCGGCGGTCGGCACGAACCGGACCCGCACCCCCAGACCGGCCAGGGTCTCGGAGGCGAACGCCCGCACCGCGAAGTACCCGTCGGCGGGAAGCAGCACCGTGTCGCCGGGGCGCAGCAGCGGCAACAGCACGGCGGTGAGCGCCGCCTGCCCACTGGCGAAGGCGAGCGCCTCGCCCCCCTCCAGCTCCCCGATCGCGGCCTCCAGCCGCCGCCGGGTCGGGTTGTCCGGGCGGCCGTACCCGTTCGGCGCCACCGCCGGCCCGGCCGCCGGATCCAGGTGGTACGGGGCGGCGAAGACCGGACCGGGCAGGAACGGCTCGCCGGGTACCGGATCCGGCAGCCCGGCGTGTACGCACCGGGTGCCGTCGCCACGTGTGGACCGGTCGGACATCACACCTACCCGTCTGTGACCCGCAGGTCGCTACTCGGGCCGCGGCTTGCGGCTCATCAGCACCGTCATCGCGTCGCGCGGGTCGGCGCCCTCGTGGCAGATCCGCTCGACCTGCTCGGTGATCGGCATCTCGACCCCGTTGGCCCGGGCGAGGTCGCGGATCGCCAGGCAGCTCTTGACCCCCTCGGTGGTCTGCCGGGTCGCCGACTGCGCCTGCTCCAGGTTCTCCCCCCGCCCCAGGTGCTCGCCGAAGGTGCGGTTGCGGGACAGCGGCGAGGAGCAGGTGGCGACCAGGTCGCCCATCCCGGCCAGCCCGGCGAAGGTCAGCGGGTCGGCCCCGAGCGCGACGCCGAGCCGGGCGGTCTCGGCCAGCCCGCGGGTGATCAGGGTCGCCCGGGTGTTGTCGCCGAGGCCCATCCCGGCCGCGATCCCGGCGGCCAGTGCGATCACGTTCTTCACCGCGCCGCCCAGCTCACAGCCGATCACGTCGTCGTTGGTGTACGGCCGCAGGTACGGCGTGCTGATCGACGACTGCACCAGCGTCGCCCGGTCCGTGTCGGTGCAGGCGACCACCGTCGCGGCCGGCTGCTCGGCGGCGATCTCGGGCGCCAGGTTCGGGCCGGAGACCACCACCACCCGGCTCGGGTCGACCCCGGTGGTCTCCACGATGACCTCGCTCATCCGCTTGGTGGTGCCGAGCTCGATCCCCTTCATCAGCGACACCAGGGTCGAGTCGGGTTCGAGGTACGGCGTCCAGGCGGCCAGGTTGCCGCGCAGGGTCTGCGCCGGCACGGCCAGCACCACCAGGTCGGCACCGGAGAGGGCCTCGGCGGCGTCGGTGGTGGCGTGTACCGCGTCCGGCAGCCGCAGGCCCGGCAGGTAGTCCGGGTTGCTGTGGGTGGTACGGATCGCCTCGGCCACCGCCGGCCGCCGGGCCCAGAGCACCACCTTCCGGCCCGCGTCGGCGAGAACCTTGGCGAACGCCGTACCCCAGGAGCCGGCTCCCAGCACGACGGCGTGGCTCACGTGGTCACCTCGCTCTGCCCGGTGTCGTCCCGGCCACGGACCGCGACCCGACCCGCCGGTCCCGCGCCGTCCCGGATTCCCGCCTCTCGACAGATCCGCCCGGTCACGACGCGCCTCCGGGGGACCCGCCGGCCGACTCGCCGGCCCGCTGTCTCGGCGGCGACCAGAGCGGCGGTGGGGTGGCACCGCGGATCTCGGCGAGCATGTCCCGCAGCCGCAGCATGATGGCGTCGGTCATCTCGTCCAGGACCGCGCGGGTCGGGGTGGCCCCGGCCCACTTGCTCAGGTCGACCGGAGGGCCGGCCACCACGGTGACCGGGATCCTCGGCCGGAGGCTGAGCTTCCTCGTCCGCGGGTGGACGATCCGCTGGGGTCCCCACGTCGCGACCGGGATCACCGGGGCCCCGGTCGCCAGCGCCAGCCGCGCCACCCCGGTCTTGCCCCGCATCGGCCACAGCTCGGGCTCCCGGGTCGTGGTCCCCTCGGGATAGATCACCACGGCGCCGCCCTCCCGGACCGCCTCCGCCAGGACCTCCAGCGACCGGGCCGCGTCGACGCTTCCCCGCTCGACCGGGACCTGTCGGCAGCGCAGCAGGATCCGCCCGACGACCGGCACCCGGAACACACCCGCCTTGGCGAGGAACCGCGGCCAACGACCGGCGTCGAAGACGAAGTGCGCCACGACCAGCGGATCGGCGTAGGAGAGGTGGTTGGACACGATGATCACTCCGCCGGAGGCGGGCACGTGCTCCATGCCCCGCCAGGTCCGCCGTGTCCAGACGGTCAGCACAGGCTTCACCACCACCACGACGAACCGCCGCCAGAATCCCAGCCTGCGCCGTGCCACTGCGCCTCCTCGTCCTTCCCGCCCCGGCCCGGCCGCCCGGGGCGCCGGCGGGACGACCTCACCGCCCGCAGCGAAATCATGCCTGCTCCCCCCGGGTAGGGCCAGCGAGGGGTACGTCGCACACGGTGGGCGACACCTGCCGGCGCGGCACACCGGCTGGCAGGATGGCCGTGTGCCTGAGCCGAACTGGAGCGTGGTGATTCCGGTCAAACGCCTGGCGCGGGCCAAGTCCCGGCTACGTGGGGCGCTGCCCGGGGTGGCGCACGAGTCGCTCGTCCTCGCCCTGGTCCTGGACACCGTCGACGCCGTCCTCGCCTGCGCGCCGGTGACCGAGGTGCTGGTGGTGACCGACGATCCCGAGCTCGCCCGCGCGCTGGAACGGCAGGGCGCCCGGATCGTGCCGGAACCACCGGCGGGCGGGCTGAACGCGGCGTTCGCGTACGGCGCGGCCCAGGCCACGAACGGATGGGTCGCCGCCCTCACCGCCGACCTGCCGGCGCTCCGGCCGGCCGAGTTGGCCGAGGCGCTGCGAACCGCCTCGGTCACCGACGGCGGGGCCGCGCCGGCCGGCGGGGCGGGTTCGTCCGGTGAGGCCGGTGCGGTGGGCGTGCGTCGGTTCGTCACCGACGCCCCGGGCACCGGAACCGTGTTGCTCACCTCGGCTCCGCACACCGCGCTCGACCCCCGGTTCGGTCCGGACTCGGCGGCGGCGCACGCCGCCTCGGGGGCCCGGCCGCTCACCGGCGCGTGGCCGACCCTGCGCCGGGACGTCGACACCCCGGCCGACCTGCGGGCCGCGACCGCGCTCGGGCTCGGGCCGCGCACCGCCGCGCTGGTCGGTCCACCCGGGCCGGCCGCCGGCGCCCCGGAATCGACGTCCGGCCCGACCTGTCGGATGGCCGCGGCCGACGTCTGAGCCGGAGCCGGCGTACCCCGGGCCGGTGTACCGTGCTGGGCATGCAGGGTACGGTGGCCCACTTCGACCCGCGGACCCGCAGCGGCACGCTCCTGCTCGACGACGGCCGCACGGTCGCCTTCCCGGCGGAGGCGTTCGACGCCTCCGGGCTGCGGCTGCTCCGCCTCGGCCAACGGGTACGCCTCGAACACGACGCGAACGGCACGCTGGTCCGGATCACGCTGCCCACCTTCCCGTGAACCCCACCCTCCGGTGGTCCCGGCGGACACGTTCGTCCACCGTCGCCCCGCCACCGGGGCAATGATGGGTGGGTGGGCACCCCGTCTCGTCCCGCCGCCCGGCGTGCGCCGCGGACCGGTACGAGCCCGCGCGTCGGTGGGTGGCCGTCCGGGACGGGTCGGCTCCGACCCGGGCGCACGGCCGACGACCACGGACCGGGCGACGTCACGGCGACCCCGGCGGGAGTGTGGTGACGATGGCACCAGCGGACAGGACGGCCGACGGGCCGGTCCGGGCAGCCGGCGGCGTGGTCTGGCGGCGGCGCGGCGGCGCGGTCGAGGTGGCGGTGGTTCACCGGCCCCGGTACGACGACTGGTCGCTGCCGAAGGGGAAGCTGGACCCCGGAGAGCACCCGTTGACCGCCGCCGTCCGCGAGGTGGCCGAGGAGGCGGACGTCCGCGGCGTGCCGCAGGTACGCCTCGCACCGGTGCGGTACCTGATGCGCGACGGCGTGCCGAAGCTGGTCGAGTTCTGGTCGATGCGGGCCGCGGAAGCCGGTGGTTTCGAGCCGGGAACCGAGGTCGACGACGTACGGTGGCTGCCCTGTGACGAGGCGGCCGGCCTGGTCAGCTACCCGCACGACGTCCGGGTGCTGCGGGACTTCGCCGCGCTGCCGCCGGTGACCGCGGTGCTGGCGGTCGTCGGGTGCGCGCGGCGGCGGGGCACGTGGGCGGAGCCGGAGTCGACCCGCCCGTTGGACGCCGACGGCTGGGCACAGGCCCGGATCCTGGCCGGCCTGCTGGCCCTGGTCCGCCCGGTACGGCTGCTCTCGGCGGTGCCCGTGTGGTACGCGCAGACGCTGCGGCCTCTCGCCGAGCTGCTCGACCGGCCGGTGGAGGTCGACCCGGTGTTCGGCGACCCACAGCCCGGCCAGGACCCGGCGGAGCGGGCCCTGGCCGCCGCCGACGGGCTGCGGAGGCTGGCCGGCACCGGCACGTCGGCCGTGGTCTGTGGCCCGGAAGCGCTGGTCGCGCCGGCGCTGGCCCATCTGGTCGGCGTCCGGGGGACGCGACGGCGGGTGGGCGCGACGCCCCGTCGGGACGGCCCGCCCGGCGACGGGATCGGGCCTGACCGCCCCGGGCGGGACGAGCCCACCCGGCCGCCGCAGCCGACCCTGCTCGCCTTCGCCGGCGACCGGCTGGTCGGGGTCAGCCGCCTCGATCTCGCCGACGGCCGCTGAGGGACCGGTCGGTGCGGTCCGCGAACAGCGTCGAGGGCGCCGTCGGCGGTGGGCCGAGACGGCGCCCTCGACACAGGTGGTCAGCGCTTGGCGGCCTTCTTGGCCGGAGCCTTCCTGGCGGTCGTGGTCTTCTTGGCGGCGGCCGCCTTGGTGGCCGCCTTCTTGGCCGCGGCCGCCTTGGTGGTGGCCGGGGCCTTCGCGGCGGTCGCCTTCTTGCCGGCCGGGGCCTTCGCGGCGGCCGCCTTGGTGGCCGCCTTCTTGGCCGCCGCCTTCGTGGCGGCGGCAGCCTTCTTCGCGGCGGTCGTGTTCTTCGGAGCCTTGCCGCTGGCGACCATCTCCTTGAACCCGGAGCCCGGTCGGAAGGCGGGAACGGCTGTCTTCTTCACTTTCACCGTCTCGCCGGTGCGGGGGTTGCGGGCTGTTCGGGCACCCCGGACGCGCTTTTCGAACACCCCGAACCCGGTGATGGCCACCCGGTCTCCCTTGGTGACCGCCGCCTGAACCTCGGCGAGGACCGCGTCGAGCGCCAACGTCGCCGTCTTCCGATCCCCCAGACGAGCGGCGAGAGCCTCGATGAGCTCGGCCTTGTTCACGACTTCCCTCCCAATGTGCAACTGGACTCAACGCGAGCCATTCTGCGCGCACGGTATGCCCTGTGCCACCGGGACACAAACATCTGCTGGAAAAAACCCATTGTGTCGCAACGAATTCGCCCCCGCCGGCGAGCCGACGGGGGCGAAAACGGCTAGTGGGGCTGGCGTTCCGGCTATGCCACCACGGGCAGGAAGGGTGATCTCCGCTGCTCGTACGACGTGATCTCCGCCTCGTGCCGGAGGGTCAGTCCAATGTCGTCCAAGCCCTCCATCAGCCGCCAACGGCTGAAGTCGTCGATGGGGAAAGACCAGGTGTGTCCGTCGACCCGCACCTCGCGGGCGGTCAGGTCGACGGTGACCGAGGTGGCGGGGTCGGCCTCCGCCAACTCCCACAATTTCTCGACCGCCTTCAGTTCGAGCTCGACCGGCAGGAGACCCTCCTTGAGGGCGTTGCCCCGGAAGATGTCGCCGAAGCCGGGCGCAATGACGACCCGGAAGCCCCAGTCGCGCAGCGCCCACACGGCGTGTTCCCGGGACGACCCGGTACCGAACTCCGGGCCGGCGACCAGAATCGACGCACCGGAATATGAAGAATTGTTGAGAACGAATGACGGATCCTCGCGCCAGGCGCTGAAGAGGCCGTCGGCGAAGCCGGTCCGGGTCACCCGCTTGAGGTACACGGCCGGAATGATCTGGTCGGTATCCACGTTGGACCGGCGCAGCGGAACGGCCCTGCCGGTGTGCACGGTGAACTTTTCCATGTCAGGTCAGCCCTCTCACAGGTCGGCCGGAGCGGCCAGTCGACCGACCACGGCGGTGGCGGCGGCGACCGGCGGCGAGACGAGGTGGGTACGCCCGCCCCGGCCCTGCCGGCCCTCGAAGTTCCGGTTGGAGGTGGAGGCCGAACGCTGCCCCGGCGAGAGCGTGTCCGGGTTCATCCCCAGACACATGGAGCAGCCGGCGAAGCGCCACTCCGCCCCGGCCTCGGTGAAGATCTTGTCGAGGCCCTCCTCCTCGGCGGCCTTCCGGACGGCGTCCGAGCCCGGCACGACGAGCATGCGCACCCCGTCGGCCACCTTGCGTCCGCGCAGCACGTCGGCGGCGGCGCGCAGGTCCTCCAGCCGGCCGTTGGTGCAGGAGCCGACGAAGACGACGTCCACCGGGATGTCCCGCAGCCGGGTGCCGGGCCTGAGGTCCATGTACTCCAGGGCCCGCCGGGCGGCGGCCCGTTCCGCCTCGGTGGCGAACTCCTCCGGGTCGGGTACGACCGAGTCCAGCGAGGTGCCCTGCCCCGGGTTGGTGCCCCAGGTGACGAACGGGCTGATCCGGCTCGCGTCCAGCGTCACCTCGCTGTCGAAGGTGGCACCCGGGTCGGTGGCGAGGGTCCGCCAGTACGCCACGGCCGCGTCCCAGTCCGCGCCCTTGGGGGCGTACGGACGGTCCTTGAGGTAGGCGAAGGTGGTCTCGTCCGGCGCGATCATGCCGGCCTTGGCGCCCCACTCGATGGACATGTTGGCGATGGTCATCCGGCCCTCCATCGAGAGCCTGCGGATCGCCTCGCCCCGGTACTCCACGATGTGGCCGCGCCCACCGCCGGTGCCGACCTGGGCGATCAGCGCCAGGATGAGGTCCTTGGCGGTGACCCCGGGGGCCAGTTCACCGGTCACGGTGACCGCCATCGTCTTGGGACGCAGCTGCGGCAGCGTCTGGGTGGCGAGCACGTGTTCCACCTCACTGGTCCCGATACCGAAGGCCAGGGCGCCGAACGCGCCGTGCGTCGCGGTGTGCGAGTCGCCGCACACGATGGTCATGCCGGGCTGGGTGAGCCCGAGCTGTGGCCCGATCACGTGCACGATGCCCTGGTTGTCGTCACCGAGCGGGTGCAGCCGGATCCCGAACTCGGCGCAGTTGCGGCGCAGCGTCTCGATCTGGGTTCGGGAGGTCGGGTCGGCGATGGTGAGCAGGTCACCGCGCCGGAACCGGAACGACGGGTCGTCGTAGCCGGTCGGGGTGTTGTGGTCCTCGGTCGCGAGGGTGAGGTCGGGGCGGCGGACCCGGCGCCCGGCCAGCCGCAGGCCGTCGAAGGCCTGCGGGCTGGTGACCTCGTGCAGGAGGTGCAGGTCGATGTAGAGCAGGTCCGGCTCACCGGCCGCGGACCGCACCACGTGAGCGTCCCAGACCTTCTCGGCCAAGGTCCTCGGCGAGGACAGCTCTGGAGTGACTCCCACCATCTGGACATCCTAAATTCTGGGAGATAGATTTCGGGTTGTGGGACACAGTATGAGCGGTGTCGGCGTTCTCGACAAGGCGGTGGTCATCCTCGCCGCCTGCGTCGACGGCGCCAGCCTGGCCGAACTCGTCGAGCGCACCAAGCTGCCCCGGGCTACCGCGCATCGCCTGGCGCAGGCCCTGGAGATCCACCGGCTGCTGGTTCGGGACACCCAGGGACGGTGGCGTCCCGGTCCCCGCCTGGGTGAGCTGGCCAACGCCGCCCCCGACGTGTTGCTGACCGCGGCGGAGCCGCTCCTCGCCGCGCTGCGCGACGCGACCGGGGAGAGCGCCCAGCTCTACCTGCGCCGGGCGGACGAGCGGGTCTGCGTCGCCGCCGCCGAGCGAGCCAGCGGGCTGCGTGACACGGTGCCGGTCGGTTCCGTACTGCCGATGACCGCCGGCTCGGCGGCCCAGATCCTTCTCGCCTGGGAGCCGCCGGAGGCGGTCATGCCGTTGCTGCCCCGCTGCAAGTTCACCGGCCGCACCCTGGCCGAGGTGCGTCGGCGTGGTTGGGCGCAGAGCGTCGCCGAGCGGGAGCCCGGGGTGGCGAGCGTCTCGGCGCCGATCCGGGACCGGACCGGCCGGGTCATCGCGGCGATCAGCATCTCCGGCCCGATCGAGCGACTCGGCCGGCGCCCCGGCGACCGGCACGCGATGGCGGTGGTCCGGGCCGGGCAGCGTCTCTCCGGCCTGTGACGGTCGTCGTCGCACCCCGCGAGCCGGCACGGTGACCGTCGAACCTCGCGGCCGGCACGGTGGTCGTCGGTCCCGTCGCGGGCCGGTGGTTCCGTGCGCGACGGCCGGCCGGGCACACGCGGGTCGGTTTCCGGCAGGCCGGCGGTTCGCGGAGGCGGACCGGCTGGAGAGATCTTGGCATTCGGCCACCGGACCGGGCCCGATGTGCGATGCTCGGACCGTAACGGGAGTGGTGAGCGATGAGAACGACCGCGACCGCGTCGCACGGACGACGTTTCCGACGCGGACACGCGGAAAACCGGTCAACGGTGACCGGCGGAAGGTAGCGACACCGTCACCACGGCGGAAGTCCGTCGTGGTGACAATGGCCCGCGTCACCCATCGGTGACGCGGGCCACAACCGTAGCCCCGACCGGATTCGAACCGGCGCTACCGCCTTGAGAGGGCGGCGTCCTAGGCCGCTAGACGACGGGGCCAGGACTTCCCTTCGTTGTCGACCTCGCGGTCAACGCTGCCGAACTCTACCAGAGCCGGCAACCGGCGCCCTGTTCGGGCATCGGTGGCTGGGGTACCAGGACTCGAACCTAGACTAACTGAGCCAGAATCAGTCGGGCTGCCAATTACCCCATACCCCATCGGTGCTTGCCGCACCGAAAGCGGACTTTACCCCACCGGCGGCCGAAGACCAAATCGGGTCGGCGCCGGACGCCGGAACAGACCGTCCCGGCGTCCGTCTCACTCCAGGCTCACCACCGGGTTTGACAGTTCGCCAATCCCTTCGATACTCACCGTGACCGTATCCCCCGCCACGATCGGACTAACCCCCGCCGGGGTCCCCGTCAGCACCACGTCGCCGGGAAGCAGCGTCATCACGTGGGAGATGTAGGACACCAGGGTCGGTACGTCGAAAACCATGTCCTTGGTCCGGCCGAGCTGCCGTACCTCCCTCTCGTCGGCCCGCCGCCCCACCTCGCAACGGATCTCGAGGTCGCTGGCGTCGAGCCCGGTGGTGATCCACGGGCCGAGGGGGCAGAACGAGTCGAAACCCTTGGCCCGGGTCCACTGCCCGTCCGAGCGCTGCAGGTCACGGGCGGTCACGTCGTTGGCGCAGGTGTACCCGAAGATCGCCCGGGCCGCCGCCGCGCGGTCGGCACGACGTGCCCCGGGCGGGCCGATCACGACGGCCAGCTCGGCCTCGTGCTCGACCTGCTTGGACTGCACCGGCAACCGGATCGCGTCCCGATGCCCGATCACCGAGGTGGAGGGCTTGAGGAAGAGCAACGGCTCGGCCGGTACCTCCGCGCCGTGCTCCGCCGCGTGCTCCACGTAGTTGCGGCCGACACAGACCACCTTGCTGGGCAGGATCGGCGAGAGCAGCCGGACATCCGCCAGGGCCCACCGCGCACCGGTGAAGCGGAGCTGCCCGAACGGGTGGCCCTCGATCTCGGCCACGGTCAGGCCCGCCAGGCCGGCCTCCGGCTCGCCCTCGACGACCCCGAACGACATGCCTTTGCCATGAGCGAAACGAGCGATACGCACCGGGCCAATCTATCCGCACCGCGGACCCCGCCCCGGTGGCCGGGCACCTCGCCACGGCGCCGGTCCGTCCGTCGGGGCGTCCCGGGCCGCGCACGATACCGCAGCCGCCGCCGCCGGGGCAGCGGTTCGGTTCTTCCACGCCAACCCGCCCGACAGCCCGCCTAGCGTCGGATCGGGAGGAGTCTGTGATGCCTGCATCGAGCCGACTACGCACGGCAGGAGCGGTGGTCGCCGGCGTCCTGCTCGCCACCGTCGCGCCGGGGACACCCGCCCACGCCATCACCCCGCCCATCACCGTCGCGATGTCCAGCACCGGAGCGGGGGCGCCGGGCTACGAGATCCGGATCCGCAACGACACGGACGGCACCGTCAGGACCACGGTCCGCCAGGAACTGCCCGAGGGGGCCGTGCCGGCGCGCGTCAGCGAGGGCGGCCAGACGATCCCGTCGCCGAGCGGCCGGGCGACCAGCGAGGTCGTCTGGCAGGTGCAGCTCGCCGGCCGGGCAACCGCCGTGCTGACCACCACGCTGGCCGGCCCACCCCCCGGCGCGACCACCGTCACCGCCCCCACCTGCGCCTTCGTCGCCAACGGCAGCACACCGTACGACTGCGCCACCGCGACCTGGACCGCCCAGGCCGCCTCCGGCGCGGCCGGCTCCGCGGCCTGGTGGCGCACGGGGCCGGCGGTGGCCGGCGCGGCCGGGGTACTCGCGCTGCTCGTCGTGCTCGCCGGCGTGCTCTGGATCCGCCGGCGGCGCCGCGGCGCCGCCCGGACCGGCGACACCGCCCCGGAGCCCGCGACCGCGACCGCGAGCGACGCCGGCGCCCGGGACCACGGGGCAGAGCGCCGGGTGATCCGCCGGGGCCGCCGGCCGACCGCCCGTGCCACCGCCCGGGTACGCGGTGACGCGAAGATCCCGGCGCCGGCCGGCGTCCGGGCCGCCACGGGCCACCGGGACGACGCCGTCCCGAATCCCGACGGGCACTCCCCCGACGGGGCCGACGCGACGGCGGGCCCCGGCGCCCCGGAGGGCCCCGCCCCACGAACCGACGCCGTTCCGGACGGCGGCGCCCCGGTCCCGGACGGTGGCCTGGTGGGCATCGCCGGCGGTGCCCGGTACGTCGGACGGGCGCCGATCCCGCCCCGGGCTCCGGCCCCCGCAGGCGGCGACGCCCACGCCGGCGGGCCGGACGGGGACGCGCCGGACCGGGACGCTCCGACCGACCTGCCGGCCGAGGAACCGGCGGAGGTGCCGGCCCGGGTGGTGGGACGGGCGCCGAAGCCGCGCACCTCGCCGCCGATCAGGGGCATTCGCCGGCCCCGGCCGCCCGCCTGGGTCGCCGTCGGGATCGCCGCCCTGCTGGCGGTCGCACTGGCCACCGGCACCGCGTGGACCGGGACGAGCCGGGTGAACGCGATCAGCGACGGTCAACAGCCGTCCAGCGGGGCCTGGGTGGGTCGGACCGTGGCCGGACCGGTGGGCACCAGCCTGCGCGAGAGCGCCTTCGAGTTCACCGTCTACCGGCTGGACTGTCCGCCCGGACCGGCGGCGTGCCAGGCGATCGTCGGCGTACGCAACCTCACCGACCGGAGCCAGCCCTGGTACGGCCAGCTCCAGCGGGCGTACCTGCCCGGGGGCGACTGGGTCAGCGCCGACGTGCCCGCGACACGGATCGCCAACGCCGGCACCGACCCGTTCGCCGCGCCGGTGCCCGCCGGGGAACGGATGATCGTTCCGCTGGTCTTCGGTTCGACCGGATCGACGCCACCGACCCGGATCGAGCTGCGCAGCGCGGTCTTCTCGGCCGGTGTCAGCGTCGACGTGCCCCACTAGGCGCACCCCGCCCCGGACGCCGCCGAACGGCGGCACGCCGCCGGCCGTACCCTGGACCGGTGACCACCGCCCTCGACCACACGCCCGCCGCCGTCCTCGACGCGGCGCGGTGGCGTGCCCGGCGGCAGGCCCACCAGCGGCGGGTCGACGAGTGGCTCGCCCCCCACCTGGCGCGACGGCGGGCCGGGATCCGGCATCCGGTCGAGGACTTCCTCTTCACCTACTACTCGCACCGCCCGGCCCAGCTCCGGCGCTGGCATCCCGGCGCCGGGGTGGTGCTGCGCGACGCCGACCCGGCCGAGTTCGGCCCCGACTACCGGGAGGTCCGGGACGGCGTCACCCTCGACACCGAGGCGGTACGGCGGCGTCGGGCCGAGTCGATCACCTGGATCCGGACCCTGCTGGCGCGGACCGCCGACCGGCCGGGCCACTTCGGCTGTTTCGGCCTGCACGAGTGGGCGATGGTCTACCGGCAGACGCAGGCGGAGCTGCGACACAACGCCTGGCCGTTGCGGCTCGGCCCGCAGCGGACCGCCGAGGTGGTCGAGAACGCCCGGATCCGGTGCAGCCACTTCGACGCGTACCGGTTCTTCACCCCGGCGGCCCGGCCGCTCAACCTGCTCACCCCGACCCGGCAGACCCAGCACGACCTCGAGCAGCCCGGCTGTCTGCACGCCAACATGGACCTGTACAAGTGGGCGTACAAGCTCTCCCCACTGGTGCCGAGCGAACTGGTGGCGGACTGTTTCGCCCTGGCGCGCGAGATCCGCACCCTCGACATGCGCGCCAGCCCGTACGACCTGAGCGCCCTGGGCTACACCCCGGTACGGATCGAGACCCCCGAGGGTCGGGCCGAGTACGTGGCCGCACAGCGCGGCTTCGCCGAGCGGGCCGCCCCGCTGCGGGCACGCCTGATCGCCGAGTGCGACCGGATCCTGGGCACCTCGCGGACCTGAGGCGCCCGTCGGGCCGCCCGCTAGTCTGGGAAAGTGGATCTAGAAAAGGCACGCCAGCTCTGGACACCCGAACCGGGCTGGCTGAACACCGCGAGCTACGGCCTACCACCCCGTCCGGCCTGGGACGCGCTGCAGAACACCCTCGACGACTGGCGGGGCGGACGCACGTCCTGGGAGGGCTGGGACGCCTCGACCCACCGGTCCCGGGTCGCCTTCGCCGCCCTGCTCGGGGTGGCGGCGGCGGACGTCGCGGTCGGGGCCACGGTCTCCCAGCTCCTCGCTCCGGTCGCGGCGGCGCTGCCGGCCGGCGCCACCGTGCTGGTCCTGGACGTCGAGTTCACCTCCAACCTCTTCCCGTGGATGGTCCAGGCCGAACGCGGCGTGCGGGTACGGACCGTGCCCCTCGACGACCTCGCCGACGCGGTCGACAGCGACACCGACCTGGTGGCCTTCAGCCTGGTGCAGTCCGCCGACGGCCGGGTCGCCCGGTACGCCGAGATCGTGGCCGCCGCCGAGGCGCACGACGCCCGGGTGGTGGTCGACGCGACCCAGGCCTGCGGCTGGCTGCCCTTCGACGCCGGCCGGGCCGACGTGGTGGTGGTCGGGGCGTACAAGTGGCTGATGGCGCCGCGTGGCGCCGCCTTCGGCTACCTCTCTCCCCGGATCCGCGAGCGCCTGGTGCCGCACGCCGCGAACTGGTACGCGGGCGAGGACCCGCACGCCTCCTACTACGGACCACCGCTGCGGCTGGCCGCCGACGCCCGGCGGTTCGACATCTCCCCCGCCTGGTTCTGCTTCGTCGGGGCGGCACCGGCGCTGGAGCTGCTCGGCGAGATCGGCCTGCCGGCGATCCACGACCACAACGTACGGCTCGCCAACCGCTTCCGCGCCGGTCTGGGCCTGCCGCCGGGCGACAGCGCGATCGTCTCCGTCGACGTGCCGGACGCGGCGGAGAAGCTGGCCCGGGCCGGGGTACGGGCGGCGGTCCGGGCCGGCCGGGTACGCGCCTCGTTCCACCTCTACACCACCGAGGACGACGTCGACCTGGCGCTGTCCGCGCTGTGCGGCTAGCGGCGCCGCCCCGGCGGGCCGGGGCGGCGGCCCGGCCCGCCGTCAGTCTTCCGGGTCGCGGCGGCGGAGCTGCTTGAGCCGGCCCCGCCGCTTCTTCTCGGCGAGCCGCCGTTCCCTGGCCGCCCGGCTCGGTTTGGTGGCCCGGCGGGGCGGCGGCGGTGGCGCGACGGCGTCGGCGAGCAGTGCCGCCAACCGGGCCGCGGCCGCCTCCCGGTTGCGCAGTTGGGCCCGGTGCTCCGAGGCGGCGACGGTGAGGACGCCGTCGACGAGCCGCCCGGCCAGCCGCTCCAGCGCCCGTGCCCTGAGCCGCTCCGGCAGCGCCGCCGACCGGGCCACGTCGAAGGAGAGCTCGGCCCGGGAGTCCGAGGTGTTCACCCCCTGCCCGCCGGGTCCGCTCGACCGGGAGAACCGCCAGGTCAGCTCGGCGTCCGGGATGACGAGCCCGGGTCGGATGGTCACGGGAGCCATGAGATCACCGTACGGCTGCTCAGCCGCCCTTGCCGATGATGGTGTCGGCGGTGTGCTGCACCTGCTCGATCGGGATGGCGAACCCGATCCCGATCGAGCCGTTGCCGTCGAGGGTGGCGATCGCGGTGTTCACCCCGACCACCTCCCCCCGGGCGTTCACCAGCGGACCGCCGGAGTTGCCGGGGTTGATCGAGGCGTCGGTCTGTACCGCCGTGTGCCGGTTGTTGCCGAGCCGTACCTCCCGGTCCAGGGCGCTGACGATCCCGGCGGTCACCGTGCCGGAGAGCCCCAGCGGGGATCCGACCGCCAACACCGGCTCGCCGACCCGGGTCGTCCCCGGTTTGGCCAGTACCAGCGGTGTGAGGTTGGCGTCCGGCGGGACCCGCAGCACCGCGATGTCGCTGCCGGAGTCGCGGCCGACGAGCCGGGCCTCGAACTGCCGCCCGTCCGGCGTCTCCACCATCACCGCGCCGCCGTGCTCCCCACCGCCGCCCCGGGCCACGATGTGGTCGTTGGTGACGACGTGGTGCAGGTCGTCGATGGCGAAGCCGGAGCCGCCGGCGGACTTTCCGCCGCCGGCCACCATCACCGACACCACTCCCGGCACCACCTGCGCGGCGGCGGCCACCAGGTCGGCCGGCACGGCCGCCTGGGCGGTCGCCCGCTCGGCCGTGACGTCCCGGCTGGCGACGTACCCGCCGGCCAGCCCGCCGGAGACGACCGCGAGGGCCACCACGGTGAGCGCGGCGAGCAGCCGCCGGTGCCGTGCCGCCGGCCGGGCCGAAGGGTCGGCCGCACCGTCCGGTACGCCGAGGTCACCGGCGTCGGCCGGTCGAAGATCCGGTGAGATGAACCATGGGCCGCGGGGTTCGCCGAGCCCGGTCTGCACTGCCATGCCCCACTCCTCGTCAGCTCGCTCCTCGTCGGATGTCAGCGCCGCCTCCGTGCGGTGGTCGGCTCGCCTGCCCGGGTTGGTCTCGCGCATCCGGCTGTGACCCTGCCCACCCGGCTCTGTCCCTCCTGTTCGGATCCGCCTCGTCTGGACCTGCGTCGTTCGTCGGGGTGCGGAGGTGACCCGTGGGAGCACGTCGGGTCGCCACCGGCGGCGCGGCGCCGCTCAGGGCAGGCGGGAGAACCAGAGCATCGAGCCGCCGGCCGCGGCCAGGGCCAACACCAGCCCGAAGCCGATGAACCGGGCGGAGACGTCCTGTTTCTCCAGGCGGTAGCCCACCGAGGTGCCGATGTCCTCGTAGACCGCGCGCAGCTCGTCGCTGCTGCCGGCCTCGTGGTACCCGCCCCTGGTCTGTTCGGCGACCGCGCGCAGCGTCTGGCCGTCCACGGGCACCCGGATGGGCCGGCCGCCCCGGGCGATGTACCCGGAGGAGGTGCCGAACGAGATGGTGTGGACCGGCACACCCTCCTGGACCGCCTCGTCCGCCGCGTCGATCGGATCCCGTCCGGAGGTGTTCGCCCCGTCGGAGAGCAGCACGATCCGGGCCGGCGGCGGGTCCTGTGTCCCCGGCACGTCGAAGGTCCGGATCGCCTCCAGCGCCGTACCGATCGCCTCGCCGATCGCGGTGCCCTGCACCCCGGTGCTTCCCTCGGCGAGACGCCGGATCCCGGCGTGCAACGACGTGCGGTCGGTCCCGGGTGGCACCAGCACCGCCGCGCTGCCGGCGAAGGCGACCAACCCGACGTTGAACTCGTCGGGCAGGGTGTCGACGAACCGGTGGGCCGCGGACTTCGCCGCCGCCAACCGGTCGGGTTCCACGTCGGTGGCGAGCATCGAGGTCGACACGTCCACCGCCAGGACCACGGTGGCCCGCTCCCGGGGTACCCGGACCTCGGCCTGGGGCCGGGCGAACCCGACGACCAGCAACGCCAGCATGGCCAGGAACAGGCCGGCCGGCAGGTGGCGACGCCAGCCCGGCCGGTCCGGGGCGACCCGGTCCAGCAGTCGCAGGTTGGTGAACCGCACGGCGTACCGGCTGCGCCGGCGCTGGAGCAGGACGTACCAGCCGGCGAGTCCCGCCACACCGAGAAGCAGCAGCAGCCGTTCCGGAGACTCCCAACTCATCGCGCCTCCCCGTTCCGCGCACCCGCCGCGGGCCACGCCCGCCCGGCGGTGACCCGCCGGGCCGCCCGGCGGCGGGTCCCCACTCCGCGTCCGGTCATGTCGTGCCCTTTCGTGCCGTCCCGGCCGGCGGGCGGCCCAGCCCGGCCAGCCGGCGCTGTAGGTGGACGTGTCGAGCGAACGCCGCGACCCAGTCCTGGTCGGTCCGCAGTGGCAGGTGGGCGGCACCGCTACGGCGCAGCGCCCGCCGGACCAGGTCACGCTGCCGGGCGGCGGCCTCGGCGTACCGCTCGCGCAGTCGGCGGTCCCCGGTCTCGACCTCCCGGCGGCGTCCGGTCTCCGGGTCCACCAGCGTGATCACGCCGACGTCCGGCAGTTCCAGCTCCCGCGGGTCGACGATCTCGACGGCCAGCACCTGGTGGCGGGCGGCGAGGCGCCGCAGCGGACCCTCCCAGTCCGGCGCGCCGGCGTCGTCGTCCGGCAGCCCGTCGAGGAAGTCGGAGACCACGACGGCGAGGCCCCGCCTCGGGGTGGCCCGGTGCAGCGCCGTCACCGCCTCGGCGAGCGGTGGCGCCGCGCCACCGACCTCGCCGCGGGGCGCGTCGAGCAGGGTGTGGAGCAGGTCGAGCAGGTGGGTCCGCCCGGTCCGGGCCGGAAGGCGACGCAGCCCCGCCCCGCCCAGCAGGTACGCGCCGAGCCGGTGGCCGACCCCGGCGGTGAGGAAGCCGACCGCGGCCACCGCGGCGACCGCCAACTCCCGCTTCTCCAGCTCGGCGGTACCGAAGTCCATGCTCGGGGTGGAGTCGACCAGCAGCCAGGTGGTGAGTTCCCGGTCGGCGTCGACCTCCCTGACGTGCGGCACGGTGGTCCGGGCGGTCACCGCCCAGTCCATCCGGCGGACCTCGTCCTCGCCCGGCCGGTACTCCCGGCTGCCGGTGAACTCGCTGCCCGGCCCGGGCAACAGCCCCAGGTGCTGGCCGTGCAGCAGCCCGTCGAGCCGGCGGGTGACCAGCAGTTCCAGCCGACGCAGCCGGTGCTCCGGCGCGAGGTGCCGCACCGTCGGGTCGCCGGTCCGCGGTCCGGTGTGGTCGACCGCGGACCGTCCGGCTCCTCCGGCCGCGCCCGGCCAGGGCTGGGTCGCCGCTCGCGGCCGTGCCCGGTCGCCCGGGCGCCGTGGCGCCGGGTTCCGCCCCGGTACGGCGTGTCGGCGGATCACGCGACCGCCAGGTTGGGTCGGTGGTGCCCGTCCCGGTTCGGCGCGATCCGGGGCGGCGGCACCGCGTCCACCAGCCGCCGTACCACGTAGTCGGCCGGTACCCCGTCGGCGACCGCGTCGAAGGTGAGGACGAGCCGGTGCGAGATCACGTCCGGCGCCAGTTCCCGTACGTCGTCGGGGAGCACGTAGTCCCGGCCCCGCAGCAGCGCCTGCGCCCGCGCGGCGGCCACCAGACCGAGCGTGGCCCGCGGGCTCGCGCCGTACGCCAGCAGCGGCGCGACCTCCGGCACGCCGAACCGCGCGGGATCCCGGGTGGCGAGGATCAGCCGGACGACGTACTCGGCCAGGGCGTGGTGGACGAACACCCGGGAGGCCCGCTCCTGCAGCGCGCGGATCCGGTCGGGGTCGAGCACCTGGCGGGCCCGGGGCCGCTCGGCGCTCATCCGGTAGAGGATGGCGAGCTCGTCGGCGTCGTTGGGGTAGTCGACCACCAGCTTCAGCAGGAACCGGTCGCGTTGGGCCTCCGGGAGCGGGTAGACGCCCTCGGACTCGATCGGGTTCTGGGTGGCCAGCACCAGGAACGGCGCCGGGACCGGGTAGCTGCGGCCGCCGATGCTGACCTGGCGCTCGGCCATCGCCTCCAGCAGCGCGGACTGCACCTTCGCCGGTGCCCGGTTGATCTCGTCGGCGAGCACCAGGTTCGCCATCACCGGGCCGAGCTCGACGTCGAAGGTCTCCGCGGACGCCCGGTAGATCCGGGTGCCGACGATGTCCGAGGGCACCAGGTCCGGGGTGAACTGGATCCGGGAGAAACTGCCACCGACCGCGGTGGCGAGGGTCTGCGCGGCCAGCGTCTTGGCGACGCCCGGCACACCCTCCAGCAGGCAGTGCCCGTCTGCCAGCAGCGCGGTGAACAGCCGCTCGACCAGCCGGTCCTGCCCGACGATGACGCGTTTGACCTCGAAGAGCGCCTGTTCGAGTTCCGGCCCGACCGCGTCGCCCACGACGGGCCTGGGGCGCGTGGTCGCGGTGTCTGACATGTCCGTCACGGTGCGGGCTTCCCGTCCTGGCCCGCCGGCAAACCTGCGATCCGCGAACGGAACGCGCGCACCGCGCGGCGGACGCCGGCGCACCGCGCCGAACCGGGCGCGGCAGGCACCCGTCTCCCCGGCGGAACGCCCGGGAACCGGTCACCCGCCTCGCCGCGCCGTGCGGACCGCGGCTCCACATCGGACGGCTAGGCTGCCGGCATGGCGTCCGCGCACATCGTCGCCGGGCCGGCGGCCGGTCCGGCGCCCCGGGCGCGGCGGCGGCCCGGGGGACGCTGGCTGACCGCGAACCTGCTGTTCGGAGCGGCGGACCCGGTGGCGCTGGTCGACCTGGTCCGCACCCACCGGGTCGACGTGCTGACGCTGCAGGAGTTCACCCCGGAGGCGGAGGTGTCGCCGGACCGGGCGGGCCTGGCCGGTCTGCTGCCGCACCGGCAGGTCAACCCGGAACCGGGGACGACCGGCTCCGCGCTCTACTCCCGGTTCTCCCTGAGCGACGGCGGGGTCCGGCGCAACGGCGGCGGTTTCACCCAGGCGTACGCGACGGTGTGGCCGGACGGCGGGCCACCGGTGCTGGTCGAGTCGGCGCACCCGCTGGCACCCTCGGCCCAGCACCCGCTCCCGGACTGGCGCGCCGACCTGGCGGCGCAGCCTCCCGCCACGCCGGACGGCCCGCTGCGCATCCTGGCCGGAGACTTCAACGCCACCCTCGACCACGCGCCGCTGCGGGACCTGCTGGACACCGGGTACGTCGACGCCGCCGACGCGGTCGGTGCCGGCCTGGTCGGCACCTGGGGTCCGTACGACGGCGACCCGATCCCGCCGGTGACGATCGACCACGTCCTGGTGGACCGGCGGATCGCGGTCACCCGGGTGGCGGTCCGTTCGCTGCCCGGCTCGGACCACCGCCCGGTCCTCGCCGAGCTCGTCCTGCCGCGCACCGGACCTCGTCCCGCCCCCTGACGCCCGCGGCGGCGGGGGCACCGCGACGACCGCCGCCGGCCGACCGGGCCGGACCCCGGTCGGCCGGGCAGGCCGTCGCCGGCCTCCGCGTGCGTCCGCACACGGGACCGGCGACGGCACGCGGGTGTCAGGGCAGGAACACGGCGAGGTGGAAGCTGCGGTTCGCGGGCTGGTTGGCGGCGTTCCAGGTCTGCACGAAGACCCCCTGGGCCAGGTTGGTCCGGCCGACCACCGAGATCAGGCCGGACGGCGAGACCCCGACGCTGCCGGTCAGACCGATCGTGGCGACGTACGCCCCGGTGTCGACCGGGGTGTTGAAGACAACCTGGTACAGACCGACACCGAGCAGCGTCACCGAGACCGCTCCGTCGCCCCGGATCAGACCGCCGTTGGCGCTGACGACCGCGAAGAGCGTCGAGCTCGCCTGCCGGGTGCCGGCCTTCGCCGCCGCGGCCTTCGCCGCGTCGATGTCGGCCTGGGTGACCGGCGGCTGCTGGACCACCGTGCCGTCGACCCGGACGGCGGCGGGGTCGGTGCCGGAATCCGGGGCGGCGACGGCCACGCCGCCGCCCACGAGCGTCAGCGCGAGTGCTCCGACGAGGAGCAGGATGGACTTGCGCCCGAAGATCTTGGCCATGACGTCATCTCTTTCCTTGTGACCGAAATGGTGATGGTCGTTCGTGCGGCGTGTTTCCCGTGGCCGCCTCGATACAACCCGCGCTCCTCCGGGACACCATTGGCGTAGGCATTTCACGCGCATCGGGAAATGCCTTTACAGGCCAGGGTTCGATCGGCGGAACGTGGGATGAACCCACTGGTCGGTGCAGGATCACGACCGCTGGGGGACACACGATCGGCGCCGATCAGTGCCGTGTTACCAGCGGATACTACTCAGAGTGGCCACTCGACAACCACGAGGAAACATAGCATTCAACAAAGGAGCAGGTCAATAGCCATATCACCCGATCGAGGAACCTCACCGGCAGTGACAGGCGAGGCGACCATCCATTCCTGTCCAGCGGTCACAAAAAACGCGAGAGCAATTTTCCTCGCAGCTTTCTCTCGCATTCGCCAGCACCCGGGTGACACCGGTCCGGCCGGGTCCCCCCGGCGCGACGCACCGCACGGCACCCGGTACGAGAAACGGCCCCGCCCGCGCGACGCCGGTGCGGACGCCGCGAAGACGGGGCCGTTCGTGGCAGGTCTACCGGGCCGGTTCAGCCTCCGCCGCGGTACGCGCGACACCGTAGGTGAGCGCGTCGACGAGCGCGTGCCAGCTCGCCTCCACCACGTTCGGGTGTACGCCGACGGTGGTCCAGTCGCGGCCGTCGCGGCCGGACGTCTCCACCAGCACCCGGGTGACCGCGCCGGTGCCCTGGGTGCCGTCCAGGATCCGCACCTTGTAGTCGGCGAGCGCGAAGTTGCGCAGCTCCGGGTAGTGCCGGAGCAGCGCCGACCGCAGCGCCTCGTCCAGGGCGTTGATCGGGCCGTTCCCCTCCGCGGTGGCGATCACCCGCTCCCCGCGTACGCGGATCTTCACCGTCGCCTCCGAGACCACCGCACCGTCCTCGCGGTGCTCGACCAGCACCCGGTACGACTCCAGCGTGAACGGCCGCGGCGCGCCCCCTCCCGGCAGCTCGCTGCGGACCAGCAGCTCGAACGACGCGTCGGCGGCCTCGAACGACCACCCGCTCGCCTCCAGCTCCTTCACCCGCTTGGTCACCCGTGCCGCGGCGTCGGGGTGGTCGGCGAGGTCCAGACCGAGCTCGCGGCTCTTCAGCTCGACGCTGGCCCGGCCGGCCATCTCCGTGACCAGGATCCGCATGTCGTTGCCCACCACCGCCGGGTCCACGTGGTTGTAGAGCAGCGGATCCACCTTGATCGCGCTCGCGTGCAGCCCGGCCTTGTGGGCGAAGGCGGCGGCCCCGACGTAGGCCTGGTGGGTGTCGGGGGCGATGTTCGCGATCTCCGCGATGGCGTGCGAGACCCGCACCATCTGCGACAGGCAGCCCTCCGGCAGGACCGGCAGCCCGAGCTTGAGCTGCAGGTTGCCGACGACGGTGAAGAGGTCGGCGTTGCCGGGCCGCTCGCCGTAGCCGTTGGCGGTGCCCTGGAAGTGCCGTACCCCGGCCTCGACGGCCGCGATGGTGTTCGCGACCGCGCACCCGGTGTCGTTCTGGCAGTGGATGCCGAGCCGGTCCGGCGAGACGCCGGTCCGCTCGGTCAGCGCGCCGATCGCGGCGGTGATCTGGGACGGCAGCATCCCGCCGTTGGTGTCGCACATGACCACGACCTCGGCGCCGGCCGCCAGCGCCTCCTCCACCACCGCCGAGGTGTACGCCGGATCGTGGCGGAAGCCGTCGAAGAAGTGCTCGCAGTCGAGGAAGACGCGCCGTCCCTCGGCGACGAAGTACGCCACCGTGTCCCGGACCATCGCCAGGTTCTCGGCGGCGGTGGTGCGCAGCGCCCGTTCGACGTGCCGGATGTCGGACTTGGCGACCAGGCAGACCGCCGGGGTCTCGGCGTCCAACAGCGCGCGGACCTGGGGATCGGCGGAGACGTCGAGGCCGGCCTTGCGGGTGGAGCCGAAGGCGACCAGGATGGCGTGCTTCAGGTCCAGCTCGGTACGGGCCCGCCGGAAGAACTCGGTGTCCTTCGGCATCGCCCCCGGCCAGCCACCCTCGATGAAGCCGACGCCGAACTCGTCGAGCAGCCGGGCCACCGCCAGCTTGTCGACGACCGAGTAGCTGATTCCCTCACGCTGGGCGCCGTCGCGTAGCGTCGTGTCGTAGACCTGGTACGTCATCTGTTCCCCTTCGAAGCGGCGCAGCCCCTGCTCCGATCCGTCCCGCCCGCACAAACAAAACGACCCCCCGCGGACGCGGGAGGTCTTGCGCGCTCGGCGGGGTGGATGCCGGCGCGCTAGCTGCCAATAATGAGTGCGGAGCAGGTCACGGGCCGTACTCTGCCACCTCCGGCCCGAATGTGGGAGGGAAAGTCCACATCGCGGGACGAGGTGGTCGGGGCGGGGCGGTCGGCGGGCGGGGCCGACGCCCGCGGGAAGGGTCGGTTCCGGCCGCGCTACCGTGTGGCGGTGGACGCGGCAGCACCGGCGACAACCTTCACGACCCTGTTCAACTTCCGTGACGTGGGCGGGGTGACGGGCCTGGACGGCCGGATGGTCCGGCGGGGCCGCCTGTACCGGTCGGACTCACCGCACCGGATGGACGACGCCGACCTGTCCGCCTTCCGCGCGCTCGGCATCCGCACCGTCCTCGACCTGCGCCGCCCCGCCGAGGTGAGCCGGGACGGCCGGGTCCCGGAGTACGCCGGGCTGGTCTACCGGCACATCCACCCGGAACACGCCCTCTGGGAGGAGACGGCGTACACCGAGGAGATCGGACTGGCCCGCTACCTGGCCGACCGGTACCACGACCTGGCCGAGACCGGCGCGGCCGGGCTGGCCGCCGCGATCGAGGTGATCGCCGACGCCGAGGCCGCTCCGCTGCTGGTGCACTGTGTGGCCGGCAAGGACCGCACCGGGGTGGTCTGTGCCCTGACCCTGTCGCTGCTCGGCGTCGCCGACGACGTGATCGCCGCCGACTACGCGCGCAGCGCCGAGGCGTCGGAGCGGTTCGGTGCGTGGTTCGCCACCGTCCTGCCCGAGGCGACCCCGATCCCGGCCCCGTTCCTGGCCTGCCCGGCCGAGGCGATGCTGCTCTTCCTCACCGAACTGCGCGACCGGTACGGCTCGGTCCAGGGATACCTCTGCAAGGCCGGGCTCGATCCGCGCCACGTCGACGCGCTCCGCGCCCACCTGCTGCACTGAGTCCGGGCCCCGCCCCGTGCCGGGCGGGCCGGCCGGGCGCGCACCCGGCGCCCGGCCCGCCGGCCACGGGTTCCCCGGTCACGGGATCCGGTAGACCCAGCCGTTGACGTCCTCGATCCGGCCCCGCTGGATGTCCACCAGCGTCTGCCGCAGCCCGGTGGTGACCTCGCCGGGGGTACCGTCGGCGACGGTGAACTCCCCGTCCGGGTGCCGCACCCGGCCGATCGGCGTGATCACCGCCGCGGTGCCGCAGGCGAAGACCTCGCGCAGCCGGCCGCTGGCCGCGTCGGCCTGCCACTCGTCGAACGCCACCGGCCGCTCCACCACGGTCCGGCCCTGCTGGCGGGCCAGGGTGATGAGGGCGTCCCGGGTGATACCCGGCAGGATCGTCCCGCCCAGCGGCGGCGTGACCAGGCTGCCGTCGTCGTAGACGAAGAAGATGTTCATGCCGCCCAGCTCGTCGACGTACCGCCGCTCGACGGCGTCCAGGAAGACGACCTGCTCGCAGCCGTGCTCGATCGCCTCGGCCTGGGCCGCCAGCGAGGCGGCGTAGTTGCCGCCGCACTTCGCCGCGCCGGTGCCGCCCGGTGCCGCCCGGGTGTACGTCGGCGACACCCACACCGTCACCGGCTGCACCCCGCCGGAGAAGTACGACCCGACCGGGGAGGCGATCACCGCGTAGAGGTACTCACGCGCCGGGCGCACCCCGAGGAAGACCTCGCTGGCGACCATGAACGGGCGCAGGTAGAGGCTGCTCTCCTCACTGGTCGGCAGCCAGGCCCGGTCGATCTCGATCAGGTGCCGGAGCGAGTCGAGGAAGGCCTGCTCCGGAAGGACGGGCATCGCCATCCGGCGGGCCGACTGGGCGAACCGCGCCGCGTTGGCCTCCGGCCGGAACATCGTCACCCCGCCGTCGGCCGCGTGGTACGCCTTCAGCCCCTCGAAGATCTCCTGCGCGTAGTGCAGCACGGCGCTGGCCGGGTCCATCGGGATCGGGGCCCTGGCCTCCACCCGGGCGTCGTACCAGCCCTTGCCCTCGGCGTACCTGATCGTCACCATGTGGTCGGTGAAGATCCGGCCGAATCCCGGGTTGGCCAGAAGCGCCTGACGCTCGGCGGCGGCTACCGGCTGAGGATTCGGACGGATCTCGAATTCGAGCTTGTCACCACCGCTCATCGCGCTACCCTCCATCGATGGAAACCGGCACCCGGGGTCGGGCGTGCCGGAGTGAAGAATCGTGCCTGCAACTTACCCCGAACGGTCGTTCAACCTCGATCCTCCGGTCGGCCGGCGCACCAGGTGCGCCTTCACCCAGACCCGGCGAGGACCGTCGACCCGGCGGCCACGGCCACCGGCGTCACCCGGGTCGGTGCCGGGCACCGCCGGTCCTTCCCCCGCCGCCCGACGGCCGCGGCCGGAACACCGGCGCCGACCGCGGATCCCGGCCACGGCAGCCGTCGGGCTTCACGGCGACCGGCCGCACGGCACGCACCACACGGCGGCGAGGGAGAGAACGGGGCCCGGCCGGCGCGCGGACCCGGCCGGCACGCACGCACGTACCGCCCGGGGTCGGTCGCGCCGACGCGGGCCGTGAATCCACCCGGCGGGTGGTCAGCCCGCCGCGTGCGCGGCGATCCGGTCCCCGATGTCGGCGGTACGCCGCGACACGCCGGCGCTGCGGGACGCCAGCTCGGCGGCGACCGCCTCGGTCACCCGGCGGGCCGCGTCGGTGTGGCCGAGGTGCTCCAGCAGCAACGCCGCGGAGAGCACCGCCGCGACCGGGTCCGCCACCCCCTGGCCGGCGATGTCCGGAGCGGAGCCGTGCACCGGCTCGAACATCGACGGGTAGGTCCGCTCCGGGTTGATGCTGCCGCTGGCGGCCAGCCCGATCCCGCCGGTGACGGCGGCGGCGATGTCGGTGAGGATGTCGCCGAACAGGTTGTCGGTGACCACCACGTCGTACCGCTGCGGCTGGGTGACCAGGAACATCGCGGCGGCATCGACGTGCTGGTACTCGGTCTCGACGTCCGGGTACTCGGCCGCGACCGCGGCGAAGGCCCGGGACCAGAGCGAGCCGGCGTGGGTCAGCACGTTGGTCTTGTGCACCAGGGTGACCTTGCGGCGTTCGCGCCGCGTGGCGCGGGCGAAGGCGTCCCGGATCACCCGCTCGACCCCGTGCCGGGTGTTCAGGCTCTCCTCCGTCGCCACCTCGGCGGGGGTGTCCCGGTGCAGGGTGCCGCCGGCGCCGGCGTAGAGCCCCTCGGTGCCCTCCCGGACCACCACCAGGTCGATCTCACCGGGCTTGACGGTGGCCAGCGGGCCGGTGACGCCGGGCCAGAGCCGGGCGGGACGGAGGTTGACGTACTGGTCGAAGTCGAAGCGGAGCTTGAGCAGCAGGCCCCGCTCCAGCACCCCGGGCGGCACGGACGGGTCGCCCACCGCGCCGAGCAGGATGGCGTCGTGCTGGGCCAGCTCGGCGAGTACGGAGTCGGGCAGCACCTCGCCCGTCCGGTGGTAACGTGCCGCGCCGAGGTCGTACTCGGTGGCCTCGACCCCGGGCAGTACCGCGTCGATGACCTTGCGCGCCTCCGCGACCACCTCCGGCCCGATGCCGTCTCCCGCCACCACCGCGATCCGGGCCACCGCCACTGTCCGCTCCTTCGCTGCCTTGTTCGTGTCTAGGGAACGTTAAGAGACCGTCCCGTCTCCCGGTACGATCCTCCCACGATCTGGAAGCTCCCGACACTCAGGAGCTTCTCAGGTAGCACTCATGAAGCAACCATCTTCACTCCCTATGGTGGGCCGCGAGGGGCCGGAGGGTGCGGCCGGAATGCGGTTCCAGGGGGAGAGATGCGGTTCCAGGGGACGGGTATGCGGATCCCGGGGAACGGCCGCGGCCGACGCCGCCGGGGTGGACTTCCGGCCCCCACGGGCGGACGGAGTCGGCCCGACCTCCGGCTGGGCGCCGGCCGCCGCCACGACCGACCGGGTAAAGGGCTGGACGACTGGGTGGTCGCCCAGCACACCGTGCAGACCTCGATCGCCGAGTACACGATGATCCTCAACGGCGCGGGCCTGCTCGGCCGGCGGGAGATCGGCGAGGCGTTGCGCGACGCGGTCGCCGAACTGCGGGCGATCGACCTGACCTACAGCCCGAGCCGGCCGGCCAGCCTGGTGTCCCGGCTGCGCCGTGGCGAGATCAGCGTGGACGCCTATCCGCCGCTGGCCGACATCGTGGCCCGGTGCGCGACGATGCGGGCCGCCACCGACGGCTGGTTCGACGCGTGGGCGGTCCCCGGCGGTTTCGACCCGGGCGGCCTGCTCGGCGGCTGGGCGGTCGAGCGGGCGGCGGCGCGGCTGCGCGCCGCCGGGGTCGAGAACTACGCCGTGGTCTGCGGCGCCGACCTGACGGTACGCGGGTGCGCGCCGCACGGCGGCCCGTGGCGGATCGCGGTGCACCACCCGGCCGACGGGTACCGCCCGCCCGTGCTGCTGGAGATGACCTCTGGTGCCATCGGTACCTCCGGCCTCGCCGGCCGCCGCGGCCACGTCGTTGACCCCCACACCGGCGAGCCGGCGAACCGGCTGTTGGCGGCGACCGTGACCGGCCCCGACCTCACCGTCGCCGACGGCTACGCCACCGCGCTGTGCGCCGCCGGCCGGGCCGGGCTCGACTGGTTCCCCACCGCGGACGGCTACCGGGTGCTCTTCGCCGTCCCCGTTCGCTGACCGCGGGACGGCTGGCCACCGGACCGGCCACGGGCCGACACGCCGTCCACCGTGGGCGACGGCCCGCAGGCGCCACGGCCACGCGTGCCGGCCGGGTGTGTGTCGGCGTTCCCGCGCGGGATGGCACCCTGTACGACCGTGACCTTCGATCTGAGCGTGTGGGCCCTCGGGCACGGCGCCTCGGCAGCGGACGTCCGGGCCGCCGCCGACCGGTGCCGGCGGGGCGACCACGTCGCGGGTGACCCAGAGCCACGCATCTCGGCCTTCTACCGCGCGGTGACCGCCGACTACCCGGACCGGCCGGGACCGTCGACCCCCTGGGCCGTGACCCCGCTGCACGTCGCCACCGACCACATCGAGATGAACCTCGACGAATCCTGCGCGGACCAGGTCCTGCTCGACATCGAACGCCTCGCCGGGGAGCACGGCCTGATCCTGCTCGACGCACAGGACGGCTCGGTCTACCCGCCGCCGACCACTGTGTCCGGTTGACGTCGGTGGCCGACGGCCGCCGGTCGGCCGTCGGCCCACCGTTCGAACGTGGAACCCGCCGGGCCGGTCACCTGTGGACCCGCCCGGCGGGTTCCGTGAGGACTCCCGTCGTCGGACCTCGCCCGAGGGTCCGGGGTCCGCCCCGCGGACTCCCCGCTGTCGGGGATCCCCTCGTCAGAGCTCGTCGCGCAGGTCGACCGCGCTCGTCGCCACCGCGCCGATCGCCTCCGCCGCCGAGCCCAACAGGTCGGCGGAGACCGCCGAGTCGACGGTGAGGGTCATCAGCGCCTCGCCGCCGGCCTCCCGACGGGCCACCTGCATGGCGGCGATGTTGACGCCCGCCTCGCCGAGGATCGTTCCGACGGTGCCGACCACCCCGGGCCGGTCGGCGTAGCGGAAGAAGAGCAGGATGCCGTCGGCGCTCAGCTCCAGGTCGAAGCCGTCGACCTCGGTCAGCTTGACGACGTCCCGGGTGCCGCTGGACGCGACGGTGCCGCTGACCCGCACCGTCCGGCCGTCCGGCAGCGCGCCGTGCACCGTCACCAGGTTCGTGTGCTCGGTGGTCTCGGTCTGCGTGGTCAGCTCCACCGTGACCCCGCGGTCGGCGGCCAGCAACGGCGCGTTGACGTACGTCACCTGCTCCTCGACCACCGAGGCGAAGATCCCCTTGGTGGCGGCGAGCTTGAGCACCGAGACGTCGTTGGCGACGACCGCGCCGCGGACGTCGACGGTGACGCTGGCGGCGACACCGCCGGCGACCGCCGTGAAGACCTTGCCCAGCTTCTCCGCCAGCGGCAGCAGCGGCCGGACCTCCTCGGCGACCACCCCGCCGGCCTGCACGTTGACCGCGTCCGGCACGAACTCGCCCTGGAGCGCGAGCTTCACGCTACGGGCCACCGCGAGCCCCGCCTTGTCCTGCGCCTCGACCGTCGAGGCACCCAGGTGGGGGGTCACGACCACGTTGTCGAAGGCGAACAGCGGCGAGGCGGTGCAGGGTTCCTTGGCGAAGACGTCCAGCCCGGCGCCGGCGACCCGGCCCTCGGCGAGGGCGTCGGCGAGGGCCTGCTCGTCGATCAGGCCGCCCCGGGCCGCGTTGATGATCCGCACCCCGGGCTTGACCAGGGCCAGCTCCTTCTCGCCGATCAGGCCGACCGTCTCCGGTGTCTTGGGCAGGTGGATCGAGATGAAGTCGCTCTCCCGGAGCAGCTCCTCCAGCCCGACCAGCCGGACGCCGAGCTGCGCGGCCCGGGCCGGCTGCACGTACGGGTCGTACGCGATGAGCCGGGTGCCGAAGGCCGCCATCCGCTGGGCGAAGAGCACCCCGATCCGGCCGAGCCCGATCACACCGACGGTCTTGCCCTGGATCTCCACCCCGGTGTACTTGGACCGCTTCCACTCCCCCGCCTTCAGGGCGGCGCTGGCGCTCGCGGTGTTGCGCGCGACCGCGAGCAGCAGGGCGACGGCCTGCTCGGCCGCGGAGACGATGTTGGAGGTGGGGGCGTTGACCACCATCACACCCCGGGCCGTGGCCGCCGCCACGTCGACGTTGTCCAGCCCCACGCCGGCCCGAGCGATCACCTTGAGCCGGTGGGCCGCGGCGATGGCCTCGGCGTCGACCTGGGTGGCGCTGCGCACAATCACCGCGTCGGCCTCGGCCAGGGCGGCGAGCAGGGCCGGGCGGTCGGTGCCGTCGACGTGGCGTACGTCGAAGTCGTGCGCGAGCACGTCGAGGGCGGCGGGAGCGAGCTCTTCAGCGATGAGTACGACGGGGGTCATGGGTCCTCGTATATGTCGTCCGGGCGAGGTCTGCGGCCACGTGGGCGCCGCACTGCGCTCCGCGCTCCGCCAGTCAGGGTCGTCCCCACGGTGCGAACGCACCCACCTGCCGATCGTATGCGGCGGGATGCCGGACCGCGCCGGGGACCCACGTGAGCGGCCTCACAACGACAAACGCGCATCCCCGGCCGACCCGGGTACCGGTCACCGCGGCTCACGCCGAGGTGACGACCTCCCGCTCCGGTAGCACCCGCCGGGGCCTGGCCACCAGCACGTTGGCGCCGAGCTGCCGGAAGGTGTCCGCCTCGTTCTCCAGGGCGTCCCGCAGCAGGTCGAGGGCGAGTGAGCCGACCGGCGGGTAGATCCGCTCCCGGGGCGGTTCCTGACCGGGGGCGAGCGCGTTCTGGGCGATCATGAAGTCGAGGATCGCCTGCCGGACCGCGGGCAGCGTGATCGGCGAGTGGTAGAGGACGTTCAGCGCCTGCATGCGCATGCCCTGGACGTGCTCCTCGCCCTTGTTGTCGTGGAAGTGGGGGTTGCGGGTCTCGATCTGGAGCACCGGCACCGAACTGGCCATGACCTCCGGGTGCGCGGTGTCGAGCACCCCGCCGAACTGCTCGAACAGCTCCACGAACTCGAACGGTTCCACCGCGAACCCGCCGGCCAGCCGCATCCGCAGCCCCAGGTCGAGGCTGAGCGCGTGCTCCCCGGCGTTGCCGGTGGCGATCACCTCCGTGCCGAAGCCCGAGTACTCCGCCACCAGCCGGTTGAGGAACTCGTTGGTGATCGCGGAGCTGCGGCCCCGGCGGCTGAAGAAGAGCCGCCCGTCGCGCAGTTTGGGCTTGGAGTGCCAGGAGATCCGGACCATCGCGTACGGGTTGGCCGCCAGGTGCAGACCGGCGGCGTAGACCTTGACGTACTCGTGGACCGCGCCGGGTACATAGTTGTCGGCGTCGATGTATCCGATGTAGGTGCGATCGGTCAGCGCGGCGACCGCCATGCCGATCAGCATCGCCTCGCCCTTGCCGGAGCGCACCAGCCCGTGGTCGTCGATCAGCTCCGGCATGCCGGCGGCCTTGAACGCGGCGGCCACCCCCGGGTCCCGCTGGTGGACGATGATCGCCGGCCGCTCGGCCGCCCGGCAGAACTGCTCCAGCGTCTGCGCCTCGATTTCGTAACGATCCACCGGCTGCCGCGCGCTGTTGGAGACGAGCACGATCAGACAGTCGTGTGGAATCCCCGAGAGCACACCCTCGATTACTCTGCGTGTCTCGTTCATGCAGGGAATGACGATGACCATTTGCCGCTCGATGGCGCGCATCGCCTCCTGCGAGACTATGCCCTCACCGGTCGCTCCGGTGGCATCGCCCGAGTCCAACTGTATGACGCGCTGAAGTTCGTGGATACGAACGGCGCCGAAACGTTCAGTACGGTGCGATTGCTCCAGTCGCATGCGGCGACCCTACCCGAGCCCGCGTATTAACCGCCCGTAACCACCGCGCATTTCATCCCGGGGTCGGCGGCGGCAACAACCGGACGCCAATTGGCAATCGCCCGGTAACGTGAGTGGCGCTGTCCCGGCAACACTTCACTGACCGTATCGCTGCCGTGGCGCACACCGGCCCGCCCGCACGGGATGGACGAGCCCGCCGTCACACCACCGGGGCACCGGCCGCGACGGCGGGACCCCCGCACGACGAGCCCGTGGCCGGGCCCGGCCGGAGCGACGGTGCGGCACACCCCGTCGGCTCCGACCGGACCCGCGGCTCGGGTCGGGACGCGCGGGCGCCCGGCTCAGGCGGTCTCGGTGATCGGCCGGTCCACCCAGCTCATCATGCCGCGCAGCTTCTTGCCGGTCTCCTCGATCGGGTGCGCCGCCGACTCGGCCCGCCACTTGGTGAAGTTCGGCCGGCCCGCGTCGTCCTCGGCGATCCACTCCCGGGCGAACTCGCCGGACTGGATCTCGGCGAGGATCTTGCGCATCTCCTCCTTGACCCGCGCGTCCACCACACGCGGGCCACGGGAGTAGTCGCCGTACTCGGCGGTGTCGGAGACGCTGTACCGCATCCGGGCGATGCCGCCCTCGTACATCAGGTCGACGATCAGCTTCAGCTCGTGCAGGCACTCGAAGTACGCGATCTCCGGCGCGTAGCCGGCCTCGGTGAGCACCTCGAACCCGGCCTGCACCAGCGCCGACACCCCGCCGCAGAGGACCGCCTGCTCGCCGAAGAGGTCGCTCTCGGTCTCGTCCTTGAAGGTGGTGCGGATCGCACCGGCCCGGGTGCCGCCGATCGCCTTGGCGTACGCCAGCGCGAGCGGGAACGCGTTACCGGTGGCGTCCTGCTCCACCGCGACCAGGCAGGGCACGCCCTTGCCGTCGACGTACTGGCGGCGGACCAGGTGACCCGGGCCCTTCGGCGCGACCATCGCCACGTCCACGTTGGCCGGCGGCGTGATGAGGCCGTACCGGATGTTGAAGCCGTGGGCGAAGAACAGCGCCTTGCCCTCGGTCAGGTGCGGCGCGACCGCCTCCGCGTAGAGCGAGCGCTGCACGGTGTCGGGCGCCAGCAGCATGATCACGTCCGCCTCGGCGGACGCCTCGGCCGGGGTGAGCACCCGCAGCCCCTGCTCCTCGGCCTTGGGCCGGCTCTTCGAGCCCTCCGGCAGGCCGATCACGACGTCGACACCCGAGTCGCGCAGCGACAGGGCGTGGGCGTGGCCCTGGCTGCCGTAGCCGAGGACCGCGACCTTCCTGCCCTGGATCAGCGCCAGGTCGGCGTCGTCGTCGTAGAACACCTCAACGGTCATGACTTTCCTTTCCCGCAGCGGCCTGACATGGCCCGCCGACGTTCATCGCAGGTCACGGCGCCGACCGGCTCAGGCCACCCGCAGCGCCGTACCGGTGGTGATCGACCGGGACCCGCGCCCGATGGCCACCAGACCCGACTGCACCATCTCCTTGATTCCGAACGGTTCGAGGTCGCGCAGCAGCGCGTCCAGCTTGTCCGCGGTGCCGGTCGCCTCGATCGTGAGGGTGTCCGGGGCGACGTCGACCACCCGGGCGCGGAACAGGTTCACCGTCTCCAACACCTGGGACCGCTGTGACCGGTCGGCCCGGACCTTGACCAGCACCAGCTCCCGGGCCACCGAGACCGCCGGGTCCAGCTCGACGATCTTCAGCACGTTGACCAGCTTGTTGAGCTGCTTGGTCACCTGCTCCAACGGCGAGGTCTCGGCGTTGACCACGATCGTGATCCGGGAGACCTCCGGGTTCTCGGTCTCTCCGACCGCGAGCGAGTCGATGTTGAAGCCGCGGCGGGAGAAGAGCCCGCTCACCCGGGCCAGGACCCCGGGCTTGTTCTCGACCAGCACGGACAGGGTGTGTTTGCTCATCTCTGCGCAGCCCTCACAGCTCGTCGTCGTCGAAGATCGGACGGACCCCGCGGGCGAACATGATCTCGTCGTTGCTGGTGCCGGCGGCGACCATCGGCCAGACCATCGCGTCCTTGCCGACCACGAAGTCGATCACGACCGGCGCGTCGTCGATCTCCATCGCCGTCCTGATCGTCCGGTCCACGTCGGCCTTGCTCTCGCAGCGCAGCCCGACGCAGCCCAGCGCCTCGGCCAGCTTCACGAAGTCGGGGATCCGGTGCTTGTGGGTACCGAGTTCGGTGTTGGAGTAGCGCTCGCCGTAGAAGAGGGTCTGCCACTGCCGGACCATGCCGAGGTTGCCGTTGTTGATCACGGCGACCTTGATCGGGATCCCCTCCAGGGCGCAGGTGGCCAGCTCCTGGTTGGTCATCTGGAAGCAGCCGTCACCGTCGATCGCCCAGACCGTGGTTTCCGGCCGGCCGACCTTGGCGCCCATCGCCGCCGGCACAGCGTACCCCATCGTCCCGAGACCGCCGGAGTTGAGCCAGGTGTACGGCTTCTCGTACGAGATGAACTGCGACGCCCACATCTGGTGCTGGCCCACCCCGGCCACGTAGATCGCGTCCGGGCCGACGATCTCGCCCAGCCGCTGGATGACGTACTGCGGGGCGAGGGTGCCGTCGGCCGGCTCGTCGTACCCGAGCGGGTAGCGTTCGCGCAGGTCGTTGAGCTGGTTCCACCACTCCGTGCGGTCCGCGGTCCGGCCGGACTGCCCGACGGCGGCGCGGACCGCCTCGACCAGCTCGTCGATGACGTACCGGGCGTCGCCGACGATCGGCACGTCCGCCGTCCGGTTCTTGCCGATCTCGGCCGGGTCGATGTCGGCGTGCACCACCGTCGCGTTGGGGGCGAAGGAGTCCAGGCGACCGGTGACCCGGTCGTCGAACCGGGCGCCGATGGCCACGATCAGGTCCGCCTTCTGCAGCGCGTAGACGGCGGCCACCGTGCCGTGCATGCCCGGCATCCCCAGGTGCTGCGGGTGCGAGTCCGGGAAGGCACCCCGGGCCATCAGCGTGGTCACCACCGGGATCCCGGTCAGCTCCGCCAGCCGGCGCAGCCCGTCGGTGGCCCGGGCCTTGAGCACACCGCCGCCGACGTACAGCACGGGACGCCGGGCGCTGGTCATCAGCCGGGCCGCCTCCCGGATCTGCTTGCCGTGCGGGTGCAGGGTGGGCCGGTAGCCGGGCAGTTCGAGGGTCGGCGGCCAGCTGAAGGTGGTCTGCGCCTGCAGGACGTCCTTGGGGATGTCGACCAGCACCGGTCCGGGTCGGCCGGTCGAGGCCAGGTGGAACGCCTCGGCCAGCACCCGGGGGATCTCGTCGGGGCTCTGCACCAGGTAGTTGTGCTTCGTGATCGGCAGGGTGATCCCCTGGATGTCGGCCTCCTGGAAGGCGTCCGAGCCGATCATGGGCCGCCCGACCTGCCCGGTGATCGCCACGATCGGCACCGAGTCCATGTACGCGTCGGCGATCGGGGTCACCAGGTTGGTGGCACCGGGCCCGGATGTGGCGATGCACACCCCCACCCTGCCGGTCGCCTGGGCGTACCCGGTCGCGGCGTGTCCGGCCCCCTGTTCGTGCCGGACCAGGATGTGCCGCAGGGAGGAGTCGTAGAGCGGGTCGTACGCCGGGAGGATGGCGCCGCCCGGGATGCCGAACGCGACCTCGACCCCGAGCGCCTCCAGCGACTTGACCAGCGCGCCCGCGCCGGTGACCGCCACCGGCGCCACCACCGGGCCGCCGACGGCGGAGGCGCGGGCCGACGCCTCGGCGTGCGAACCGGACGCGTCGCCGGTGTTTCCCCCGGCGCGGAGTCGACGGGGGTGCGGGTCGGAGTGGTGGTGGTCACCCTCGACCACCGCGGGCCGGTGTCGGCGCGCGCTGTTGGCCAGGGTCTCTGGAGTGGGTCTGGTCATGGCTAATCAGGCCTTTGGCTCGGAGCAGCGGTCTTTCGAAGTCTCGGTGGTTGTGTGTGGGGGGGGCGACCGCGCGCGGGCGTCCCGCCAGGGTGTGACCGGACCGCCCGGGTGGCCGCAGCGGTACGCCAGAGGGCGGTGCCGCCCTGCCAACGACGTACGTGGCCAACAAAAACGGCCCACGTGCGGTGGTTGCACGGGGCCTGCGCACTCTCGGATGCGAGAGTGCGCTCAGACAAGTACTCGGAAGGACCAGGTCGACGACATGGGGTCAAGCCTGACGGATCTCACGCGCTGAGTCAACTGATCCCGCATTCTGGGCAGGCGAGTCTGGTCCGGCCGCCGGGAGACCACCCCCCACCCCACCGCCACCTCCCGCTTCGCCGCCGGGTCCGGCGGGGCTGGCGGGGCCGGCGGGGCCGGCGGCGGACAGGTTCGGACCGGCGGCGGACAGCCCCGGTCCGGCGGTGGGCGGCACCGGGACGTCGGCGGGGACGCGGGGTGCCGGGATCATCCGGGCCGGCGAGGTGGCCGCCTCCAGCATCGCCTCCAGGTGCTCGGCCGGAACGCCCCAGCCGAAGAGCTGCCCCTGTCCGAACCGGCAGCCGGCCTCGACCACGGTGGCCAGTTCCGTGGGATTGGTCACCCCCTCGGCGATCACCTTGAGGCCGAGCTGGTGGCCGAGGCGGACCACCACGTCGACCATCGGGGCGAAGAACCGGCCCTCCCGGTTGGGCACCCGGACCGGTTCGGGCCCGGAGACCAGGCTGTGGTCGATCTTGAGGATGTCGATCGGCAACCGGCGTAGCTGCCCCAGCGAGGAGTAGCCGGCGCCGAAGTCGTCCAGGGCGATCCGCACCCCGGTGGCGCGCAGCGCCGTCAGCCGGCGGATCAGCTCGTCCAGGTCGGTCGCCACGGCGTGCTCGGTGATCTCCAGGACCAGCCGCTGCGGCGGGACCCGGTGGGCCCGCAACGCCTCGGTGACCTGGTCGACGTACTCCCGGGCGTGCAGCTCCCGGGGGGAGACGTTGACCGACACCCAGACGTCGTGGCCGTCGGCGAGCCAGACGGAGAGCTGGTGACAGGCCTGGTGCAGCACCCAGGAGCCGAGTTTGGCGATCATCCCGCACTCCTCGGCCAGGGGGATGAACTCGTCGGGGCGGACGTTGCCCAGCTCGGGGTGGCGCCAGCGCAGCAGCGCCTCCGCGCCGACCGGCTGGATCGACGGAATCGCCACCACCGGCTGGAACGCCAGGCTCAGCTCGCCCCGCTCGATCGCGCCGCGCAGCTCGTGCTCCAGGATCGTGCGGCGGCGCAGCAGCCGGTCGTAGGCCACGTCGTACCGCTCCACGCGGTTCTTTCCCCGCTGCTTGGCGTAGCGCAGCGCCAGGTCCGCGTTGCGCAGCAGGGACTCGACGTCCGCCGCGTCGGCGCGGTCGGCCACCCCGATGCTCACCGACAGGAAGACGTCGCCGGCGGGGTTGTGGTACGGCTCACCGATCGCCCTGAGCAGCCGCTCGGCGACCTGCTCCGCCTCGGCCGGGCCGGCCCGCATCAGCACCGCGAACTCGTCGCCGCCCAGTCGGGCCGCCAGGTCGCCGGGTCGGAGGTTGCGGCGCAGCCGGCGCCCGACCTCGACCAGCACCGCGTCGCCGACGTCGTGCCCGCGCATGTCGTTGACGTTCTTGAAGCCGTCGAGGTCCAGCCCGAGCAGCACCCGGGGGGCGTCGGAGTCCTCCTGCTGGCGCAGCGCCCGCAGCAGTCCGCGGCGGTTGGCCAGCCGGGTCAGCGGGTCGGTGTGCGCCAGCTCGCGGAAGTGGGCCTCCCGCTCGGCGAGGCGGCCGGCGTAGCCGCGCACGTCGTTGAGCGCCAGGTACTGCCGCGTCACCAGGCCGAACCCCTCCACGATGCCGGCGAGCACGGAGGTGAGGGTGAACGTGCCGCCCGCCGCGAGGTGGTAGACGGTGCAGACCCCGATCGCGAGCATCGGCAGGAAGGCGTACGCGTTCCCCCGCCGGATGACGTCGGCGTCCGACTCGTCGCCCGGCGGGTCCGGCGCCCGGCTGGCCAGGACCACCACCAGCAGGCCGAACGGCAGGAGCGCGGCGCCGTAGACGGCGACCCCCGGCGCGGGGTGGCACACCCCGGCCGTGACGGCCAGGCCGCATCCGGCGACCAGGGTCACGCCGGCGCCGGCCAGCACCAGGCCGTGCCGGGGGGACCGGCACCGCAGCCCGAGGATGGCGGTGAGTCCGGCCGCCAACGCCGGGGTCACCGTGGCCGGCACGGCCGCCCGGCAGCCGTCCGGGGTGTGTGCGCCGAGCAGCCGGGTGGGCTCGGCCAGCAGCACCCAGCCGACGAACCAGAGCGCGGCACCGATGACGATCCCGTCGAGTACGAGCCGCAGCGCGGCGGCGGCGTCGTGCGCGGCCCCGGGCAGCCGCAGCAGACCGGCGCACAGCGCCAGCCCGCCGAGCGTCATGCCGACCGCGACCGCCGTGGCCAGGTCCGCGCGCGGGGTGGCCGGCGGGTCGCCGGCACCGCCGGCGGCGAGGACGCCGACGAGCCCGACCACCGTGGCGACGACGACCAGCGCGCCGCCGGCCGCGAGCAGCCGCTGCCCGACGCGCCGGGGTCCGGCGTGCCGTCGGGCGGTGACCGCGAGCCACACCGGACCGCAGGCGGCGGCGAGACCGAGTCCCACCACGAGGACCGGGACATCGAAGGCGCTGTGCACAGGTTTACTGTGCCGGAGCGACGCGACGCGGTGGGGCCCGCCCCGGCCGGTCCTCGTCGTGGGCGAAGAGCGCCGATTCGGGCGTCGCGCACCGATCCGGTCGTTCGGGTGCCGTCCCGATGGCTGGACCGGGTCGGGGCGGCGGTACCCGCGGCGGCACCGCCGGTGCCACACTTGTCGAATGCCTGACCTGCGGTCGAAGACCTCCACGCACGGCCGGACGATGGCCGGCGCCCGCGCCCTGTGGCGGGCCACCGGGATGACCGACGCCGACTTCGGCAAGCCGATCGTCGCCATCGCGAACAGCTACACCCAGTTCGTCCCCGGTCACGTACACCTCAAGGACCTCGGTGGGCTGGTCGCCGACGCGGTGGCGAAGGCCGGCGGGGTCGGCCGCGAGTTCAACACGATCGCGGTCGACGACGGCATCGCGATGGGGCACGGCGGCATGCTCTACTCGCTGCCCAGCCGCGAGCTGATCGCCGACGCGGTGGAGTACATGGTCAACGCGCACTGCGCGGACGCCCTGGTCTGCATCTCCAACTGCGACAAGATCACCCCGGGCATGCTCCTGGCCGCGCTGCGGCTGAACATCCCGACGATCTTCGTCTCCGGCGGCCCGATGGAGGCCGGCAAGACGGTGGCCGTCGAGGGCATCGTCCACGACAAGATCGACCTGATCGACGCGATGATCGCCTCCTCGAACGAGGCGGTCACCGAGGAGCAGCTCGGCGCCATCGAGCGGTCCGCCTGCCCGACCTGCGGCTCCTGCTCCGGCATGTTCACCGCCAACTCGATGAACTGCCTGACCGAGGCGATCGGCCTGGCCCTGCCCGGCAACGGCTCGACGCTGGCCACCCACGCCGCCCGCAGGGCGCTGTTCGAGCGGGCCGGCCGGCTGATCGTGGAGCTGGCCAACCGCTGGTACGGCCAGGACGACGCCTCCGTGCTGCCCCGGTCGATCGCCTCCCGGGCCGCCTTCGAGAACGCGGTCGCCCTCGACGTGGCGATGGGCGGCTCCACCAACACGGTGCTGCACCTGCTGGCCGCCGCCCGCGAGGCGGAGCTGGACTTCCACGTCTGGGACATCGACGAGATCTCCCGCCGGGTGCCCTGCCTGGCCAAGGTGGCGCCGAACTCGCAGAAGTACCACATGGAGGACGTACACCGGGCCGGCGGCATCCCGGCGATCCTCGGGGAACTCGACCGGGCCGGGCTGCTGCGCCGGGACGTGCACGCCGTGCACTCGCCGGACCTCGACACCTGGCTGGCGAACTGGGACATCCGGGGCGGCAGGGCGACGCCGGAGGCGATCGAGCTCTTCCACGCCGCCCCCGGTGGGGTGCGCACCACCGAGCCGTTCTCCACCACCAACCGTTGGGCGTCGCTGGACACCGACCCGGTCAACGGCTGCATCCGGGACCGCGCGCACGCGTACACCGCCGACGGCGGGTTGGCGATCCTGCGCGGCAACCTCGCGCCGGACGGCGCCGTGGTCAAGACGGCCGGGGTGCCGGAGGACCGCCACGTCTTCCGGGGTCCGGCCAAGGTCTTCGAGTCGCAGGAGGCGGCGGTCGAGGCGATCCTCGGCAACCGCATCGTCCCCGGGGACGTGGTGGTGATCCGGTACGAGGGCCCCAAGGGCGGGCCGGGGATGCAGGAGATGCTCTACCCCACCTCGTTCCTCAAGGGCCGTGGCCTGGGCCGGGACTGCGCGCTGATCACCGACGGCCGGTTCTCCGGCGGCAGTTCCGGCGTCTCGGTCGGGCACATCTCGCCGGAGGCGGCCAGCGGCGGGCTCATCGCGCTGGTCGAGGACGGCGACGAGATCCTGATCGACATCCCGCAGCGCCGCCTCGAACTCCTGGTCCCGCCGGAGACGTTGGAGGCCCGCCGGATCGCCCAGGAGAAGCGGGAACGCCCGTACACCCCGGTCGACCGGGACCGGCCGGTCTCCGCCGCCCTGCGCGCGTACGCCTCGATGGCCACCTCGGCCAGCGACGGCGCCTACCGCCGCGTCCCCGACTGAGGACGGGTCAGGAACCGCGGGTCAGGAACCGCGGGTCAGGAACGGCGGGTCAGAACGGCCCCGCCGGCGTCGCGGGCGGCGCCGGCGGGGGTTCCTGCGGGCCCGCGGCCAGGAAGTCGGTCACCAGCGCGGCCAGCTCGGCCGGACGTTCGGCGACCATGGCGTGGCTGGCGCCCGCCAGGTGGACGACGCGCAGCGCCGGGTTGTCCACCGCCTCCAGCCGCCGGGCCAGGCCGCGCCGGTGCGCCGCGTACAGCTCGGCGAACGCCTCCTGTTCCGGCAGGTTCTCGGTGGCGAGCACCAGCAGCAGCGGGCAGCGCACGTCGCGGTAGACCGGGACGAGGTCCAGTGTCTCCATCGCGACCCGGAGCTGGTCGGTCAGCTCGGGGTGGGGCCGCAGCCGGCTTCCGCCGTCGACGGGCACGAGGTTGCGGGTGAACCCCTCGACCCAGGGCTGTTCGGCGGCACCGTACCGCCGGGCGAGTGCCCGTTGCCCGGCGAGCGCCGCCTCGACCTGCGCGGCGTCGAGCGGCCGGGCCAGCCCGGCCGAGATCGCCGCGAAGGTCTCGCGGAGCCGGGCGAGTTCGGCGGCGGCCCGGGCCGGGGGCAGCCCGGCCAGGTCCTCCGGCCGTGCCGGGGTGGGGTTGCCGTCGAGGTTGACCGCGCCCGGACACTCGGGGTGCCGTGCCGCCCAGAGCGCGGCGAGCATCCCGCCGAGGGAGTGTCCGACCACGGCGGGCCGCGCCAGTCGCAGCTCGTCGACGACGGCGGCCAGGTCGTCGAGCGCGGCGTCCCAGCTCCACGGCCCGTCGCCGGAACGGCCGTGTCCCCGCAGGTCGACGGTGACCACCCGGTGGGTCGGCCGCAGCAGCCCGGCCAGGGTCGTCATCGTCGCCAGGTTGCCGCCGGCCCCGTGCAGGAGCAGCAGCGGCGGGCCGGATCCGCCGTGGTCGCGGACCGCGATCGGCACCGGGCCGGCGGTCACCGTCCGCTCACCGTGGCCCGTGGCCCCGGCGTCTCCGTCGACGATGTTCACGTCGGTGTTCACGTCAGCCACGACGAGACCGCCCCTCCGTCTGCAGTCGGTCACGGACCGAGGAGGCCAGCACCCCGCCCTCGGGGTGTCGGGTCAGCTTTCCCCGACTGACCAGGTCGTGGACTCCCTGCCGGGTGATCCCGAGCATGGCCCCGGCCACCGTGTACGACACCGACGCGGCGGTGGGGTGTCCGACCCGGCGGGCCACGACCCGGCCGAGCGGTGTGCCCCACCAGTCGAGCGGCGGGTCGAACGGACAGTCTCCGGGGTAGAGGGTCGCGAGGATCCGGGCGACCGTGCCCACGACCTCGCGGTCGTCCTCGTCGAGCAGTCGCCGGGCCCAGGTCTCGGCGCGGACGCGGACGACGGTGCGCAACGCGTCCACACCGTCGTCGCCGTCGAGCAGGATCTCCAGCGGGTCGAGCAGCCGGATGTCGATCGTCCGGACGAGTTGGTCGACCAGCTCGCGGTGACTGGGGAGCATGACGCCTCCTCCACTACTTGACACAAATCGTCAAGCGCTTGACGTCTCCTGTCAAGAGACAGGACGCGAGGTGGGGCAAGCCGTGCCCGCCGCCCGCGCCCCGGGCGGCTCAGCCGGCCTCACCCTCCAGCCACACCCCGAGGATGAGCCGGTCGAACGAGTCCGGACCGCCCAACAGCCCGCGCGCCGCGCGGGCGCGCAGTTCCGCCCGGGAGAACCAGCGGGTCTCGACCGGGTGCCCACCGCCGGCCCGGGGAACGTCGGCGCGGGCGCGGGCGACGAAGCCCACCATCAACCCGCCGGATAACGGCCACGGCTGGGAGGCGACGTAGCGCACCGAGCCGACGGCGATCCCGGCCTCCTCCGCCACCTCGCGGCGGACCGCGTCCTCCAGGCTCTCGCCGACCTGCACGAAGCCGGTCAGCGGCGCGAAGGTGTCGTCGTCGGCGCCCGCCCGCCGGGCCAGCAGACAGCGGGACGGCGGCTCACCCTCCTCCACCAGCACGACCACCACGGGGTCGAGCCGGGGGAACCACCGCTGCCGGCACCCGGCGCACTCCCGGGCCGCGCCGCCGTCGACCGGTCGGGTCCGCAGCCCGCAGGCGCCGCAGTAGCGCTGGTGGCGATGCCAGTGGCACAGGCTCCGGGCGTACGCCAGGATCGCCGCCTCGGCCGGTTCGAGCCGGTGGACCAGGTGACGTACGTCGACGGTCCGCTCCGCGCCCACCGCGCGCAGCACCTCCGCCTCCGGCACCCCGCTCAGGTCGATCGCGAAGAGCGGCCGCCCGTCGGCGACGCCGAGGAAGACCGGGGCGTCGGCGGTGGCCGGCAACCAGGCGGAGTCGACGTTCCCGAGCCACACCACGGTGTCGGCGGCGACGAGGCACCGGTCCCGCCACAGGGGAACGACCCGGGTCCGTGCCGTGGTGAGCGCCGCGTGCAGCCGTTGCGGGCTGCGGCGGAGCCGACTCGCGCGGTCCAGGCCGCCGCCGGCGTACCAGGGGGTGGCCGGGGCGCCGGTCACGGCCACGCCACCGTCCGGTCACCGTGGCGGTGTCGGCCGGGTCGCACCCCGCACCGGTGCGGCGCGGCCGGGCCGGACGGGTGCGGCGGGCCCGGTGCGGCGTGGTACCGCGCGGCCGGCGCGGGCGTGCCCGTACCGCGCGCGCCCGGGGGCGCGGACGGCGGTGTGACGACCGACGTGGACACCGGCACCCCCGCATGCTATGCGCCGCAGGGTGTCCGGCTCCGCATCCAAGTCGGGAGAACGTCCACCCCCCCGGGACGCCGGCCGGGCCAACGCCGGGTCGAGGCCGGGGCGGTCCCCCGGGTCAGGACGGCACCCTGGCCGTGCCGCCGGCCCGCGACAGGTGGTCCGGCAGGGGCGCGAACCGTTGCCGCCGCTCGTCGAGGACCAGCAGCCGCCCGGTCGGGATGTCGAAGAAGAGCCCCTGGACGAGGGCGGTCGTCGAACCGGTGTGCGCGGTGAGGAAGTCCCGCACGGCCGCGACCTGGAGGGCGACGTTGACCATCGCCAACTGGTCGACCTCGGCGCGGCCGTCCTCGGCCGCCGCCCGCCCGACCGGGTGCCCGGCCCGCCACGCCCACAGGCTCGGCCGCCCCCAGCGCAGCCACCGCCCGAGGTGGCTCTCCTCGTCGGCGAGCCCGCCGAGCAGCCCGTGCATGGCGCCGCAGCCGGAGTGGCCGCAGACCAGCAGGGCCGGCACCCGCAGCACCTCGACGGCGTACGCCAGTGACGCCGCGACCGAGGACTCGGCGTGGTGGTCGGCGGGGACGAGGTTGCCGACGTTGCGCACCGTGAACAGGTCACCCGGCCCGCTGCTGGTGATCACGTTGGGCACGATCCGCGCGTCGGCGCAGGTCAGGAAGAGGCTGTGTGGCCGGTGCCGGCCGCCGAGTTCGGTGAGGAGGGGCAGGAGGCGCGCCGCGGAGCGGCGGTGGTACTCGCGTACGCCGGCGTGCAGCGGACGCAGCGCCGCGTGGACGGCGACGGGATGCCGGTGGTCGGCTGCCGCCGTGTCGGGCTCGCCGCCGGCGGGGTCCGGGCCGGGGCCGTCGGCGTCGTCGGTTCCCCCGACGGGGTGCCGTGCCTGCCAGCTCGACCAGGGCAGGAACCAGCGGGGCGGCACCAGGGCGTGCACCCGGCGGATCGGCCGGGGGTGCCCGCCGCGCAGCGCCGCCGGTCCCACCTCGTCCAGGTGCACGACGCCACCGGCGGCCTCGTGCTGGCGTACCCACCAGTCGAGGTGGTCGAAGGCGGCGTGGTCGAGGTAGTCGGTGGCGAGTTCCAGGTCGACCAGGCTGCCCGGTGGCACCCTGCCCAGCACGGCGGACAGCCGGGGGATGGCGAGGAAGCTCAGGGTGCCCTCGACGGAGACGGCCCAGTGTTCGCGTCCGCCCGGCGCGACCCGCAGCCGTTCGGCGTGCACCGTCGCCCAGACGACACGCCGGAGGATCAGCACCACCGCGAGGGCCAGGCCGATGAGCACCCCGTGCAGCAGGTTGAACACCACCACGCCGAGGGCGGTGGCGACGTAGACGGCCAGTTCGCGGTGTCGACGGACCCGCTGGATGTCGGAGATCTTCACCAGTTGCAGGCCCACCACGACGAGCAGCCCGGCGAGCGCGGCCCTGGGGATCCGCTCGACGAGGACGACGAGCAGCACCGCGAACAGCAGCACCCACAGGCCGTGCAGGACGGCGGAGGCGCGGGTCCGGGCCCCGGCGGTGAGGTTCGTCGAGCTGCGGACGATGACCCCGGTGACGGGAAGCCCGCCGAGCATGCCGGAGACCGTGTTGGCGAGGCCCTGGCCGACCAGTTCCCGGTCGAGGTTGCTCGGCCTGGTCGCCGGGGCGGGACGGCCGCTCCGGGCGCGGGCGGCGGCGTGGAGCCGGTCCACGGCGGTGGCCGACAGCAGGCTCTCCACGCTGGCGATGACGGCGACGGTCAGCACCGCGGCGCCGACGGCCGCCCAGTCCCCGTCGGGCAGCGCCGGCAGGTGTACGGCGGCCAGCAGCGACCCCGGCATCTCGACCCGGGCCAGGTCGACGTCGTCCCAGAGCACGGCGACGAGGGTGGCGAGGGAGACGGCGACGAGCGGGCCCGGCACCCGACGGGCCGGCGCCGGCAGCCGGGGCCACAGCACCAGCAGTCCGACGACCATCAGCCCGACCAGCGCCGCGTGGTCGTGCCGGGTGGCCAACTGGGCGGGCAGTTCGACGAGGTTGCGCAGCGGGGTGGTTCCCGGTTCGCCTCCGAGCAGCACGTGGAGCTGGGCGAGCGCGATGGTGACGCCGATGCCGGCGAGCATGCCGTGCACGATCGCCGGTGAGAGCGCCAGTGCGCCGCGCGCGACCCGGCTGGCGCCGAGGGCGATCTGCACCAGGCCGGCGGCCACGGTGATCGCACAGGTGGCGGCCCAGCCGAAGCGCTGCACCAGTTCCGCGACCACCACCGTCAGGCCGGCCGCCGGGCCGGTGACCTGCAGCGCCGAGCCGCCGCACAGCCCGGCCACCACCCCACCGGCGACGGCGGCGATGAGCCCGGCGGTCACGGGCGCGTCGGACGCGGCGGCGATGCCCAGCGACAGCGGCACCGCGACGAGGAAGACGACGAGTGACGCGGGTACGTCGTACCGCAGCTCGTGCCTGACCCAGTGGCGGGCGCGCGTCGACGCCCGGGTCAGGCTGCTCGGCGTGGGCGACATGCTGCCTCCTGTCGGCTCCACCGGGTACGGCAACGGCGGGTACGCCCCCGCACGGGCGGATCACCCGCCTGAAACATCCGACTACCGCTGAATGAGCTGTGAGGGGTGTTTAGTCGCCATTGGACAGCATTCTAGCCTTGGCGCCAGTTGATTCCCAATGGTGATCATGTACCACTTTGGAGCGACTCGCCCGACGTCAGCGGCCCGGTGCGATCGACGCCCGACGGTGCGCCGCCCCCGCCGCGCGGCCGGGGCGCCACCAGGACCGGCACGGGCGGACGCCGGCGGGGAGGACATTGCCCTGGTCAGTCCGGGTCGCCCCATCTGGTGCAGCCTGAACGAAAAGACTGCCACCGCAGCCGGTGCGGCACGCCAGGCACCCGGTTCAGGCGTCGGCATTCACGCCCGCCCGGGTCCACCCCGGATGAGAGAGCAGTGCACCCCCAATGCGGATGAATCGTATTCACGCAATAGCTATGCGCAATTGAGACAAAACGTTCAGCAAGCTCTCAGACTCAACAACTACCCTGCCCGGGGAGCAGCGGTCCACAGTGGATTTTCATGATCCAGATCTGTCACTGGACCGCGACCGTTCACGCAGCCTGCCGCTGGGGGGAGTACGTGGTCGTCACGACGATGCCGGGCGTATCCGTCGTCGACCCTCCCGGCGTCGACGTCCCGCCCAACCCGGGCAGCCGACCGGCACCGCCGCCGGCCGGGCGCGTGAACCCGACCAACGGCAGCCGCGACGTCGCCGTCGACCACGTCTCGGTCGGCTCGGCCCGGTCAACCGGACCGGGGTCGACGCCTGGCTGCGCGAGGCTTCCCGAACAGCACCACGCCCGTCGGGGCCGCCCGGGCGGCCGTGCACGCCGGGCGGCCAGCGCCGCCCGCACCGCCCGGACACCCAGCCCCGACCGCGGCGTGTCCACACACCGGGGCCACACAGCTCGACGGGTGACCGCCGCGACACCCCGCCGCGCGCCGCGGCCCCGTTGAGGACCGAGCCACCCGCCCGAACGGGGCGGGCACAACCCACCATGAGGAGGAGAACAGCATGCCGGTAACCGCCGACCTGACCAAGCTGGTGGACAAGGCCTACCAGGACAAGACCCTCGACGAACTCGTCGACGCCCCGGTCTCCGCCCTGGCCGGTGTCAGCGAGAAGGACGCCAAGCTGCTCAAGGAGGCCTTCCAGATCGTCACCGTCGGCGACCTGGGCAACAACCCCTACTTCCGTACCGCCCAGGCCCTCGTCACCCTCGCGGGCAAGTCGGCGTAGTCGCCGGGAGCGACCCGCCGGGCCGGGACGCCGGCACCGTCTGGCGCCCCGGCCCGGCCGTGGGCACACCGCCCTCCGGACACCCCGACAGCACACCGCTGCTGGTCAGGGGCAACTACCCTGATAACCGCCGGCCATGGGTTTCCCGTCAACGGGCACCGCCCTCCGGCGCCGACCCGGTCCCGACGACACCACGCGAGGAGACCACCATGGAAATCAGCGGCATCTTCAGCGCCCTCATCATCGGCCTGGTCATCGGCGCCCTCGGCCGGCTCGTCGTACCCGGCAAGCAGGACATTCCCATCTGGCTGACCCTGCTCATCGGCATCGTCGCCGCCCTGCTCGGCACGATCGTCGCCGGTTTCCTCGGCGTCGCCGACACCCGCGGCGTCGACTGGATCGAGCTGGCCATCCAGGTCGCCTTCGCCGCCGTCGGCGTCAGCCTCGCCGCGGGCCGCTACCGCCGACGTAGCTGACCCTCCAGCCGCTGCCAACCCCGGCCGCCGGGCTCCAACCACACCACCACCCCGCCACCGGACCGCAGAAGTCGCCGACCGTCACCCGCACGAACCCCGGCGGTGAGCCGGCGCGGGTCCACCACCTCCGGTACCACCACCGCGCCCACGTTCGCACCCGGCGACCAACCACCCGCCAGCCGCGCCCCAGCCTCTCTGGGCAGGACAGCCAGCCGTACCGCAGCGGCCGTCCCGGGCACCCGACCCGGCTGCCCGGGACGGCTTGCCGGTTGAGGCACCGCGTCGAGCAGGACTCCTGGGACCTGGCGCGACCCTCATCGCGAGGACCGCCGGTGGCCTGAACTCTTTCGTAGCCGCTCGGGCAGCGGTTTGGTGTGAATGACGGCCAGTTCGCGGTTCGGCCGGGTGAGTGCCGTGTAGAGCGGTCCTTGCCGGCCGAGGTTCTGTGGGAAGTCAGCGGGCTCCACCACGATGACAGCATCGAACTCCAGCCCACGGGCGGTGTCCGGGTGGGCCACGGTCACCTCGCGGCCCGAGCGCTGCCAGGTGAAGGTGCTGTTGTCGGACATGACCCAGTCTGCCGATCGCAGCATGCTCTCCACGGTCTTTGGATCGGCTGTGATGATGGCGAGGGTGCCTCTGGGATAGGCGTCCTGCAGGCGGCGGAGGTGACGAAGCACTGTGGCTTCCAGAGCCGACCTGTGGCACTTCTCGACGATCGGCTCAGGTCCCTGGTCCTGGAAAGCCAGTACGGTACGTGCCGCAGCGGGAAGAAGCCGGTTAGCGAACTCGAGGATTGGTCGGGTGGAGCGGTAACCCCGTTCGAGCCGGCGAACCGGGGGATCGCCGTAGGGTATGTCGAGCAGGCGCAGGACCTGCGCCCAGGACGCCGGTGTGTGGTCGGAGCGGCGCTGGTTCATGTCACCGACAAGCGTCCATGCGTGGGCCTCGTTCATCGCCGCCAACAGGAGCCACTCCAGCGAGGTCACGTCCTGGGCCTCGTCGACGATGATGTGTTCGATGCCCACGAGGTCGCGTGGTTTGGCGATCTCCCATTGGATGGTTGCGAGCAGTGGAATGTGCTGCCGCATGGTGAGCGCGTCGTGGGCCGGCGGGAGTCTGCGTAGATAGCTCACCCACTCCGGATCGCGCGTCAGTGGGCGCTGCAGGTCGCCGTTGCGACGTAGGTACTCGTATACGTGGTCGCGAGTGAGTTTCGCACCGCTGCTCTTCAGCCTCGTGACCGCTGCACGCGCGAACATACACAGGTCCTTGTCGGCATCGCGCCAGGAGCGCGAGACCGGACCACGAATCACACGCTGTATGTCGAGTATGCGCAGCATCAGCTCGGGCAGCGAGAGCACCCATACGCGGTCTGACTCACCGGCGAGCCGGTCGATCACCGTCCGCACATGCCGCGAGTATCCGTCTGTCGGCCCCACGAGTAGGACCCTGCCGTCGAGGGTGTTCTCCGCGGGCGTCTCGTCGTTGACGAGATAGGCCGCTCTGTGTGAGGCGATGATGGTCTTGCCGGTCCCAGGCTGACCTTCGATGATCATGCTGTCCATAGCCGGCACGGTGACGAGGTTGTACTGGTCCGGCTGCAGCGTGGCGAGTACGGGTGCGAGGCTCTTCGTGCGTGGCGCGGCGAGCCGCGCCCGCAGCAGTGCCTCCGCGCGCACGGGCGCGACGGCGGGGTGTTTGGCCTGAGCAGCCGGGTGCGGTGCCGGCGCCCCCGGCCGCGCGCCGGGAGATGTTGGGCGCGCGGGCGGCGGCGCGGGGGACGTGGCGGTCCCGGCCAGGAGCACGGGTGGGGCAGGCATGCCTCGGCGCCCGACTGGCGATGTGGAGCCGACGTTCGGGACAGACACCGCCGGCTCCTGCGGCACCGTCCGAACAGCCGGGGAGTGTGCTGATGGTGCCGCGCGAGATGCCGGTGGGCGGGGGACGTTCCGGCGGTTCGGGGCGGCGGGGACGGTGAGTTCGCGCCGGCGGAAGGGACGTGCCGGAATTTCGTCGGACACCTGCTCGTCGTAGAAGGCGACGATGTCGTCGCCCCTGTGCTCGAAGGAGCGGACAACCGCGACCTTGTCGCACAACTCATGGTGACGGGACCCGCGGAAGAACGTGCAGGCGACCGGAGCGGCCCAGCTGAAGACGTAAAGGCCGTCGACTTCGGCATACGCCTCACCGATGTAGAAGTCACCGCCCTCACCGAGATGATCCGGATCGGGCTGACGGAGGGCGACGCGCCCGACGAGAGCGCCCCACGGCATGACAGGGCCCCGCGGTAGTCCGGTCCGCCTGGTCCGGAGGTTGTCGTGTGGTCCCTGACGGGCGAAAGTCCGGCTGGCCTTGTCTTGAAGGATGCGACGGTAACGCCGCTGCGTGGTCCTCTCGTCTTCGAGATCGAGCTGCTTCCTATCCAAGACTCTCCGTCCCGTGGGTGATCTGGACAACGCATGCGGCGAGCGGCTCCAGCCGGATCTCGGGCTGGCCAGCGGTGCGTATGCTCTCCACCAAGACGGCGAACCTCTCCTTCGCACGGCGTTCTTGGCTTCGGAACAGGTCGATGGTTCGGGGTCCGCGGCCACGCGACAGCGCCGTCTCCATTCGCTTGCGAATCGATGCCAGCTTGCGTTCGTGCTGAGCGGTGACGGTGAGGAGCCGCGCCTCCTGCAGAGCCTCGAACTCGTTGTCCCGCCGCTTCTGCTCCTCTGCGTGGCGCAGGTGCAGCTGGTCCATCGCGCGCTCGGCGAGCTCGGGAAGCCGTTTGATGTTGGGCAGAGGTGCGTCGACCAGATTTCCCTTTGCCAGCGCAGCCAGCAACGCGTTCACAGGCCCAGGGCCCGCGTCGCGCTTCGTCTCGGTGACGGCAGCACCCCAGATCTCGTCGCCTCGCGGGGAGGCGGTCGCCGCCGTTGCGAGCACGACGACGTAGGTGCCGGGCGCAACCTCGTCCGGGTCTCCCACTATCCGCAGTGAGGCGAAGCGCGCCTGCCGGTGACCGGGCACCGCTGCCGCTGCCATGGCGAGAGGACTGGTGGCGGTAAGCAGGGTGCCGCCGTGAGTACGGGCGTACTCCTGGTCGATAACAAGCGTGATCGGCAGCTCGTTGCGCAGTTGCGCGGATATCGACCGTGTCTCGGTGCGAGAGCGGTGAGCGGACCGGGCGAGATCATCGACACGGGCAGCCATGGCGACATTGCCACGCAGTTCCAGGGTGAGACCATCCGGCGCGATCTTCACGCCGGTCGCCCCATCGGTACGTGCCCAGTCGTCGAGCAGGAGCGCAAGTTCGCTCTGCCCGATGTAGCGGCCCGTCCTCACCAGGTCGTCCTCAAGCCCGGTAACGTCAACATCATTGCTCACCAGCAGCGCACTAGAGGCGTCCGAGACGTCACGCAAACCGGCGCGCTGCTCCTCGATGGCGGTCAGCGCCTCATGCAGCTTTTGCTCACGCTGCTCCTCCGTGAGCGTAAAGTCGAATCCGGCTTGCAGAACCTTCGGCGCGTACGCAGAAATGATGGGCTCCAGCGCACCGATCGACGACTCGAAGATCCGGATGCGATCCAGCAGGCGGGCGAGGATGCGCTCGTCGATCGTACTCTCGTTGACGAAGTTGACGACGAGGATGGTTTCCTCCTTCTGCCCGATCCGGTCGATGCGCCCAATGCGCTGCTCGATCTCCATCGGATTCCACGGCAGGTCATAGTTGATCACCGCCGAGCAGAACTCGAAGTCCAGACCTTCGCTGGCCACACGGTTGGCGAGCACAAAGTCATAGCTACCGGCACGAAAGTCAGCCATGATCTGACGCCGTTCCTCGCGGCTGACCCCACCGTGCATGACCGCGACCGTGAACTCTGTGCTGAGCCGGCGGGCAAGGTACGCCAGGGTCGGGCGGGAGTGGGTGAAGAGCAGCGCCCGGCGCTCCTGTTGGCGCAGCCGTCGCAGCACCTCTCTGAGTGAGTCGAACTTGGTGTCGACGTGCTCGGGCAGGCGCTGGGCAGCCGCGACGAGTTCCGGGTGTGGGTCGAGTCGATAGGGGGAGGCATCCGAGTCGGCGTCGGTGAGGTCACCGTAGGCGTCCGGATCGAGCACGGCGAGTCGAGCCATCGGCAGGCACGCGCTGGCTAGGCGCAACGGCATCTGCATCGCGAAGTGGAGAGGGCTGCCCATCGCTGCGGCGCGGTCCTGGCACCACTGGAGATACTGCTGATAGAACTGGTGCTCTACTTCCGTCCACTCAATCTTCTGCCGGTCCTCGGTCCGTGTTGCCCTACGGTCGTCGACCTCGGACTTCTTGGTTCGCGTGATGACGGTGGAAAGCGTGTTGAGCCCGGCCAGGTAGCGTTTCGCGTCGACGATGTCACGTGGCTCCAGCTCGTCTTTGTCCAGCACCTCACGCAACAGCGCGAAGTCCGGCCGTCTCATGAGCGCACCACCGAGCGACGTGGTCTTCAGTTCTTCGAGCTGGGCAAGGAGTTCCCGGCCGCGCACTCCCTTCTCGACGAGGCGTGCCGTGACAGCATTGATGATGCGGTTCGGCTCCAGCCGCAACTGCAGGTCCAGCATGCCGTCGAAATCCTCTGGAACGAGGAGTTCGAGCAGGGTGAGCAGATCCTGCTCCCCGAGGTTGATCGGCGTCGCGGTGAGGAAGACCAGGTTTGCTGCCCAGTCCGCCAGCTCTGTGCCCAACATGTAGGACTTGGTGTCCTGGTTGCGCATGGCGTGCGCCTCGTCCACGATCACGAGGTCGAACTCGGGCGGCACCTTCTGCAGATACTCCAGCCCGTCCCAGCTCCGCAGACGTTCGAGACTGCATATGTATGCCTGACGGGCAGGTAGACGGTTTTGCTGGTGGCGCGCGAGGAAGGACTTCAAGCCGACGCTGTCGAGTTCCGTGAGCTCGAACTCGAAGCGCTCTTCCATTTCCTCCTTCCACTTGCCCACCAGGCTCGATGGGCATACGACCAAGACCCGGTCGGCCTCACCACGGGCCTCCAGCTCCGTCCAGATCAGGCCCGCCTCGATGGTCTTACCCAGACCTACCTCGTCAGCGATGAGCAGCCTCGCCTTGCCGGTCTGCAGCAGCTTGAGCACGGGCTTGAACTGGTAGGGCCGGAACGTCGTCCGCGTGGCGCGAAATGAGTAGAGTGTGTTGGCGAACTTGCCCAGAAGCTTGGCACGGGTGAGTGTGGCACCAAAGCGGCTCGCCGGGGTCGGCTCCTGCGTCACCCACGTCGTGGGGCTGTCGATTTCGGGACGCGGACGCAACCGTGACTCGACAACGTCCTGCTGGCGGCCTTCAACCATCACCGTGTAGGACCATTGCTCGCGGTGAAACTTGCGATCACGCACGATCGCGTCCAACCCGCCGGGATGCGTGAGAACAGCCTCGTTGACGGCAAAACTCGGAGATGGGACCTTTTCGGCCTTGTGCCACAGCTCCTCCGCCCAGGCCCACGCGGCAACCAGCGGATGATCGGTGTCAAGCCCGTGCGGCGACTCCACCATGGCACCACCCGGCGGGGCGCCGACCGCGACCTGCAGGATGATCGGGCCGTCGTCGACTCCCTGGAACCAGTAGATGCCCTCGGGGAGCTCGACGTTCGGCTGCCACAGCACCCGGCATTCGCCGACCTGCTCCACGAGTGAACGCACGGAGGTGTCCAAGACGAGCGCACGCGCGAACCGGCCACGGTCGAGCGCGACATCTATCCGCTCGTGGTCGGGAAAGTAGCCGAACGTAACATCGTCAGTCGATCGAATGTCCGTCACCATACAAGTACTCCCTGCCGTACGGCAGACTCTGACAAGAGGACCTAGGACCAGAGCTGTGCGTTGCCGCGCAAGTCTAGGTAGCCCAGAACTGCCGGCACCTGGGACAAACAGCCCATTGAGAGTCGTTCATTACGCCGAGGTCTCGCCTCACGATTCCTGGACGCCGGACGATTGAGCCCGAGGTCCTGGCCATCCAGAAACTGCTGATCGCAGCCCGCGCCTTCGCCTCCAAGCCGCACGCCGGATCACCCCCGCATGCGCGGGGAGCACATCGCACAGCGGCCCGGCCGGGCCATCCCGGTCGGATCACCCCCGCATGCGCGGGGAGGACCGGTGGCTCAGTCGGGCCGGTAACGACGGCCGCGGATCACCCCCGCATGCGCGGGGAGGACGTGTGGCTGCGCAACCCGGCGACCGGCGGGTACGGATCACCCCCGCATGCGCGGGGAGGACCGGAACCTCGACCACGGGGAGACGCGGGGACTCGGATCACCCCCGCATGCGCGGGGAGGACTAGATCCACTCCGGGCGGTTGGGGTCGTCGGCTGGATCACCCCCGCATGCGCGGGGAGGACTACCCGGCCCGGGTGCCGGGTGTGAGACGGGTCGGATCACCCCCGCATGCGCGGGGAGGACCTCTCAAGGGCGATTGCCTGCCCGGATGGTGGCGGATCACCCCCGCATGCGCGGGGAGGACGCTACCACCGGTTCGGGGGGGACCGGTGGCAGCGGATCACCCCCGCATGCGCGGGGAGGACCCCCTGGTGCGGTACAGATCCTGGTGATCAAACGGATCACCCCCGCATGCGCGGGGAGGACTGAGCAGGTCGGAGATCCGGCGCCAGATCGCCCGGATCACCCCCGCATGCGCGGGGAGGACGACCGCGCCACGGAAGCCTACCGGTTAAGAAACGGATCACCCCCGCATGCGCGGGGAGGACGATGCTCCGCGCGGAACTGATCGCACTCCTGAGGGATCACCCCCGCATGCGCGGGGAGGACACTTCCTGACCTGGGGCGTTAGAGATCAACTTGTGGGGATCTCTTTGCTTGGTTTTTCAAGGTCACGTCTCCTGTTGTCGCC
>Ga0310834_100131_pt1 | contig 133045 bp, 118 predicted proteins | sample SM_ome_2_FD_201314 | JGI IMG/M metagenome (GOLD analysis project Ga0310834, IMG submission 201314) | Sorghum-adapted microbial communities enriched on stacked mutant (SM) sorghum from Joint BioEnergy Institute, Emeryville, California... ... | reverse complement strand
CAGGGAACCGAAGGATCATCAGACGGTGGCCCCCCAGCATCCCGTCGACACGCCGAGTCCACAAAGGATTTCTGCGGCCGACAGGGCAGTCAGAGGTTAAAGATCAAGCTAGGGCCTGTCTCGAAGTAGGTTCCGCGTCTGACGTGGGCTGATGATGTTGCCGGCGTGTCGGTGATCGAGATGTAGCGAGGTCTCCGGTAAGGGTTCATCGACCAAGAAGAACCTGAACACCGGAGACCTCGTTGGCCACCATAGCGGTGACGAGGCGGTTCGACCTGACCGACGCCCAGCGGGCGAGGCTGGAACCGCTGCTGCCCACGCCGACCAAGTCGGGCCGTCCGTCGACATGGACCAAGCGGCAGCTCATCGACGGGAGGTGGCGGGTCCGGGTCCGGGTCCGTGCGCCGTGGCGGGACGTGCCGGACTGCTACGGCTTTAGGCAGGCGATGTGTGCGTTGTTCCGGCGCTGGCAGCGGGCCGGGGTCTGGCAGCAGGTCGTCACCGCGTTGCAGGCCCGTGCGGACGCGGCCGGGCTGATCTGCTGGCAGGTGAGCGTGGGTTCCACCATCGCCCGGGCCTATCAGCACGCCACCGGCACCTAGGCGGGCCCGCTACTTGTCTGCGGTGGCTACTGTCGCCGACACATGCGGCAACACCTCGCTCGCGACGAGATCCAGGTGGTCGAGATCATGGAGGTCGACCGTATTGAGGTAGATCGTGTCCGCCCCGGCCGCACGGTACTGCTCGATGTGCTCGACCACGGCCTGTGGAGGGCCAAAGACCGGCGCCTCCGGCGGTTTCGGACTAAGCCCTTGCATGGCCTGTGCCCGCGCGGCGACCTCGGCATCCGTACGCCCACAAGCAACTACCAAAGTCGCCGAGAGTCGTAGGGGAGCAGTACTAGTGTCCCGGCCGGCCCGTTCGCAGGCCGCTCGGACCCGGCGGTACTGTCGCTCGGTCTCAGCGGGGCTACGGAAGGAAATGTTGTACTCATCGGCGTAGCGAGCGGCGAGTTCTGGTGTTCGGACCTTGCCTTGGCCGCCGATGATGACGGGAGGATGCGGCCTCTGCGCGGGTGGCCGGGGCGCGACAATGTCCAGCTGATAGTGCTTGCCGCGGAAGCTGTACCTGTCGCCAGGATCCGTCTCCCACAGACCCAGCAGGATCTGTAATTGCTCCTCCAACCGGTCCAACCGTTCGCCGTTCGGCGGGAACGGGATGCCGTAGGCGGAGTGTTCCGGCTCGTACCAGCCGGCCCCCAGGCCTACCTCAAGACGGCCGCCGCTCATCTGGTCGACCTGAGCGACCGTTATGGACAGCGGGCCGGGAAGCCTGAAGGTGGCGGAGCTGACCAGGGTGCCGAGCCGGATGCGACTCGTCTCCCGGGCGAGGCCGGCAAGCGTAATCCAAGCATCGGTAGCTGCTGATACCGGCCCCCGGCCACCCAGTACCTGGTAGTGGTCGGTGCGGAACACGCCGTCGAACCCCAGTTCTTGCGCGTGGCGGGCCACACGCAGATAGTCCTGGTAGGTGGCGTCGCGGTTGGGGGCTACGAAGAGTCGCACGCGCACTGGGATACGCTCCTTTCGACGCAATTGGACACCCTACTCAAGGCCCCAGGGCGCCTGCCGTGGGGCCCAGGCATCGAGGTACAACTGTCGCTCCTCCAGGCTTCTACACTGTGCGGGATGACGCTCAACCAGGCCGGCGCATCCACGACTTGGCCTGGCCCCACCCCCGAGCAGGTCACCGGAAAGGAAGCGCTCATGAGATCTGCCAGCCGTACACGCTGGCTAGCAGTGGCCGCGGTGCTTACCGTCGTAGCCACGTCGTCGGCCTGTTCGTCTTCAGACGAACCAGGCGAGCAGCAGTCGGCGGGCGAGGTGACTCATGTCACGTACATCACCTCGTTCGGAAACTTCGGCCGCGACAGTTTTGTCTGGGTAGCCAAGGACAAGGGCTACTTCCGCGATGTGGGTATCGATGTCACCGTCGAGCCAGGCAAGGGAACGACCGGTGTCACAGAGGTTGCTGCGGGTAAGGCGCAGTTCGCTGCCGTCGACTTCCCGGGGGCGATCCTTCAGATCGACAACGCCAAGACCCCGCTGAACATCCGGGCCGTGGGGGCAATTCATCAGTTCTCGCTGTCGGCCATCATGGCACTGGCCGACAGCGGCATCAGTCGCCCCAAGGACCTTGAGGGCAAGACCATTGCGGACGCACCCGGATCGGTGGTCCGCCTGCTGTTTCCCGCATACGCGCGCCTCGCCAAGATCGACGCATCAAAGGTCAAGTTTGTAAGCGCCAACCCGCAGCAACTGCCACAGATGCTCGCATCCGGCCAGGTCGCGGCTATCGGCCAGTTCGTCGTCGGTAAGCCAGCTGTGACCGCCCTGACCGGCGGGCGAGACGTTTCCGTGCTGCCGTACAGCGACTACGTCACCGACCTGTACGGCAACGCGTTGTGGACCACACAGGATCTAATCAAGTCCAATCCCGAACTCGTCAAAAACTTCCGCGACGCTTTGTTCAAGGGCCTGAAGTACTCGTTGGACCATCCCCAAGAGGCCGGAGAAATACTTGCTAAGAACGTGCCTGCGGTAAAGGCGGAGGCGGCGGCGGCCGAGCTGACCCTCATGAAGCCATATGTGGAGCAGGTGCCGAACGGCCGGCCAGTGAACAGCATCGATCAGAATCGGGTGGCCCAAATGATCGCCATCCTGCAAGGTGCCGGTGCGATCAAGAAGAACCTCACACCAGCCGACCTCGTCGACTTCAGTCTCGCTGCAGGGTAACCCGAGGCTGCCCGGGCGGGGAGCGCAGCCGTGCTCCCCGCCCGGCACTGGGTGCGCCCTAGAAGGAGGGCTCGATGGCATCTGCGCGGCGGCGCTGGGTTTCGCCGGTACCCAGGCTCCTGGCACCGCTGGGTGGGCTCACGCTCGCCGGCGCCCTGTGGTGGTTCCTGGTTGCCGTGCTGCACGTGCGGGCGTTCCTGCTCCCGCCACCGGGGCAGGTTCTGGATGCGTTCGCCCAGCGGCCTGCGTACCTGCTAGGACAGGTCGGCGTGACGGCGGTCGAGACGCTTCTCGGCTTCGGCATCGCCGCCGTAGCTGGGGTCGTCATCGGGGGCATACTGGCTACATCGAAATGGGTGACACGCTCGTTCCTTCCGCTGCTCGTCGCCGGCAACGCCGCCCCTAAGGTGGCCTTGCTGCCGCTGCTGACGGCGTGGCTCGGCTTTGGCATGGCATCAAAGCTGGCCATGGTCGTCATGCTTGCCGTCTTCCCGGTCATCCTGTCCACCGCCGCTGGCCTAGCGTCCACTCCAGACGACCTGATAGAGCTGGGGGCATCGCTCACCGCAAGCCGCTGGCAGAGCTTCCGCCTGCTGCGGCTGCCACATGCGCTGGCCCAGATCTTCGTCGGCGCTAAGATTGCCATGCCGCTCGCCGTCGTCGGTGCCGTCATAGCCGAGCTGGGCAACGCGTCGCAGGGCGTCGGCTACGTACTCGCCCTGGCTGCGGGCGGTGGAGACATCCCCCTCGCCTTTGCCTGCTTCTTTCTCTGTGCGCTGCTCGGTATCGTCCTCTATTGGGCGGTGGTGGCACTGGAGTGGCTCGCGGTGCCGTGGACACGATCCTCCGCGCGCCCGTCGTAACCGGACGAGCGACGTGGAGGTGCAGATGTCCACCGTGCAGCGTTACAGCGTGTACATTCGACCTGCAGTATGGACGGCTCGCAGCCATTGGCACCGGTGACAGATCTGCCGCTAGTACTGATTGACCTCGACGAGGTCCTAGCGACGATCAGCCACCGCGGCGGATGGCACGGCCGCCGAGGCGCCGCGGCCCGGCTCTGCTCGTCCTGGCCCTGTTGGCTTTACTGATCAGCGGCGATGCCCGGGTGGCCAGCCGGCCCGCACTCGCACTGATCCCGACCGGCGTGCGGTCACCACTCCTTGCCCTCGATGCCGACCAAGTCGGTGTCGGCGACGATGACCACCAGACGATCTCGGCGTTATGCGACCTCGAGCCGCCGGCCACGTTGGTCCACCTCCGAACAGTCCGCCGGCGAGCCGCACCTGGTCGCGATCGATCCAGCCGACGACCGCCTCCTTCGGCAGCGGAAGGCCCGAATCGAGGCCACGAGGCAGCGGACTCTGGTGGACGCCAGCGCGGCAGGCGACGGACCTGTTCTCGCGGCCGCACACCCCTCTCCGGCGGCGTGCGATGGAGCCACCCGCTCGCCGAAGCCGGCCGCACCGCAACCAGCTTGGCCGTCATATCTCGTCTCGGCCCGCCGCTTACCCGCGCGATCGCGTCCTTCGCCTCGGCGATCGCCCGTCCTAGATGTGCTTTTGACAGTACGCACGATGATCTCTTGGCGGTGGGTGGCTTGGCCATTTGTACCTTCCTCAGTTGGTCTCGGCGATCATTGCCGACCTTGCCGGCGCCCCGGGTCGAGTACGGCTTAGCGCCCGCCCGCCGGCCACCGTCGGCCGGTGGGCCTAGGCTGGTTCGCCGTGAGCAAGCGTCGAAAGTCTCCCGGGCGGCCCGCGGCTGCCAAGCGCCAGAAGCTGCGCGACGTCTTCGTACCCAGGCCCTTCGCCGGGCTGGTCGACGAGCCGGAGTGGATCGCCCTGCGGGAGCTGGTCCCGGCCGCGTCGGCGCCGCTGCGGCTGGACCCGCAACTGGCGGACCGGCACGGCGACCGGCCGGTGACCCTCGCCACCGTGCTGCCGATGGCCCTGCCGGCGATGACCAAGCCGGACGGCCGGATCTTCATCGGGCTGCAGCGGCACGTCCAGTCAGGTGACGTCTCCCGGGACGTCGCGGCGTCCATCCTCGCCGCGCTGGAGACGCCGCCCGGCGGTACCGTCGCCGTCCCGGCCCTGCCCGAGCCGGGCCCGCGCCTGCAGGACATCCTGGCGCCCGAGCCACTCGAGGTCACGATGCACGACGGCTTCGAGTTCTGGCTGGACGGAGACGCCGGGGAGGACCCGAGCGTGAAGGCTTCGCTGGAACGCGCCAACGCCTCGATCTACCCGACCGTCCGGATGGCCGCCGCCCCCGCCGCGTACTGGTGCCGGCTGCCCGAGAAGGCCCACGTCCGCTGGGTACTGCCGGACGAGGAGGACCAGGCGCTGGACGCCCTGGCGCGGCTGGGCGCCGCCGGCGAGCTGCCGCTGGCCGGGCAGACCCGGTTCGCGGGCATGTTCCGCGCGCACGGCCTGCTGGTGCCGGTCTGGGACCTGCCACCGCAGCCCGAGGCCGAGGCATGGGAGACGCCGCTGGCCGACTTCGCCAAGCGGTACGCCGAGGCGCTGCGGACGACCGGTGTGCTCTCCGCGGCCGAGCGGCGGGCCCGGCAGGGTTTGGTCGGCCGCCAGCTCACCCTGCGCTGACCCGTCCCGCCACGGGAAGGCTCGGGCCGCACCGAAGCGCCTGTCCAGGCTCCGATCAGCCCGGCGACGGCGGCGTGGCGCGGGCGATCGGGCAGGACATGCAGCGCGGCCCGCCGCGTCCCGAGCTCAGCTCCGAGCCAGGGATCCGGATCACCTCGATACCGGCCCACTCCAGCCGCAGGTTCGTCTCCTCGTTGCGTTCGTACGCCACGCAGATCCGCGGGGCGATCGCGAGCGTGTTGTTGCCGTCGTCCCACTGCTCGCGCTCGGCGGTGACCGGGTCCAGCCCGGTATCGATGATCCGCAGTGTGTCGATGCCCATCGCCTTGGCCGCCGCGACGAGGAACGGCTCCGGCTCGCCGACGAGCGGCTCGCCGTCGCCCGGGTTGGTGACCGGGTAGGCGACGAGCGCGTTGGCCAGCTTCGGGTACATCACGACGGCATCGACATCGACCATCGTGCACACGGTGTCCAGGTGCATGGTGGCCCGTTCCTGGGCGACCGGTACGACCAGGACGGTGTGTGCGAGACCGGCGGCGAAGACGCGGCGGGCCAGCCGCTCGGCGCCGGCCGGCGTGGTCCGCTCGCCGACTCCGACCGCCAGCACGCCCGGTGCGAGCAGCAGCACGTCGCCGCCCTCGACGTGTTCCAGGTTGGGCTCGTACAGCAACGGCGTCCCGGCGAACCGGGGATGGTAGCGGTAGATCGCTTCAGTGAGGGTCGTCTCCCGCTGGCGAGCTGGCATGGCGAGGCTGGTGACCGCGACCTGATCCTTGATCCAGACTGACGAGTCGCGGGTGAACAGCAGGTTCGGCAGCGGGTCGATGACGAAGGCCGAGGGGTCCATCAGCTGGTAGACCAACCCGCTGCCGGTGCGCAGCTCCTCGTGGGCGAGGCCGGCGGTGAGGACCGCGGCCAGGCCGGCCGGCTCCAGGTCGGCCAGGTAGTCGCCGACCCGGCGGCGCAACGCCTCGCCGAGGCGGACGTCGGCGAGCACCGCCGCGGTCAGTTCGGCACGCGCCGGCGCGATCGCCAGCACCTCGGTCAGCAAATCGTCCAGGTACAGCACCTCAACCCCGCGCTCGCGCAGCGCGGCCGCGAAGATGTCGTGCTCCTCCTGCGCGCGGGCCACCCAAGGGATGCCGTCGAACAGCAGCGAGTCGTTGTTGCGCGGGGTCAGCCGCATCAGCTCCCGGCCCGGCCGGTGCAGCAACACGGTGGCGAGCTGGCCGACCTCGCTGTCCACGTAGCCGCTCACTTTGGCAGCCTAGAGCGCTACGGGAGCGGTTCCGGCACGAGCCGGCAAGTCGCACTATTTGGTAAATAGGGCGGGGGTGAATGTGGCATTCATCCCTGATCATTCTAGCCCAGGCTCTTGCGAGAGTACCGGTGCGATCACGTACTGTAACGCGATAACTGAATGCTCCGCCGACCGGAGGCCGACGATGACCGTGTTCCCCGCGCGCAGACCCCTCATCGCCGCCAGCGAAAGAACGCCCGTGCCGGTCCACCCCGACCCTCGGCCGCAGGCCTACCCAGCCGTCCGACCGAGCCCGCTCGAGTGGGCCCGCCGGCGCCGGGCACAGAAGGAGGCCCGCCGTCTCGAATTGGCCGGCAACCGCGCCGTCGCGCGGATCGAGCAGCTGGGCCCAGCGTGGCACACCGTGGACTGGCCGCGTGCCGCCCTCGCCGCATCGGCCGAACGCGAGGTCATCGGAGCGTACCGCCGGGAGCAGGCCGGCTTCCTCACCATCGGCCCGGGCGGGGTCTTCGCGGTGTCCGTCGCCGACCACGGACGTTCCCGGGTCCTGATCGCCGGCGATGTGGTGCAGATCAACGGCCGGCGACCGCCGTACGTCTCGGAGGCCCGGCGGGAGGCGAAGCTGGCCAGCAAGGCGCTGTCCCGCGCGGTCGGGCACACCGTGCCGGTGGTGCCGGTGCTCACCTTCGTCGGCACCGGCAAGATCAGTGTGTACGGCCTGCCGCAGGACTGCCTCGTCGCCCCGTACCACGACCTGGACCGCCTGCTCATGGCGAATGGCTCCCGGATCAGCCCGCAGACCGCGGAGAAGCTGAGCGCGGTCGCCCGGCATCCGAGCACCTGGTTGAGCGGGTCCGCTGCTGATCAGTACCGCTGGTACGGACCCGGGGAGTCGGCGGCCCGGCGTCCACGGGCGGTGGCGAGGCCGACCTGATCCGACCAGGGAAGCCCTCGTTCGCCAATGTGTGACATACGTCTCTGACCAAGTGTCCGCACAGCGCATGCAGCCGTACGCTCAGCTATGCCGACCAGAGGGGTCGGCGGCACGCGGCTCGACCGGCTAGTGTAACGGCTGGGTAGCGGAGCGTATGGGAGGCGCGAGTGGCGCATGTCGAACTCTCGCTGACGGAGTCGTTCGTCCCGCAGGCGGTGCACGAGGAGGCGGACGCGACGGGCAGCCTTCAGCGCTGGTCGGCCGTCCTCCGCCAGGCCGCCGAGCCCAGCCTGGTCATCGATGCCCGCGAGACCATCATCGGCATCTCTGCGTCATGCTGCGAGCTGCTCGGCCTGGGCGACCCGGCCGTGGCGGTGGGGCGGTCGCTGCTGGACGAGGTACGGCTGATCGACTTCACCGCCAACCAGGGCGAACTCAGCGAGCCGGAGATGGCCAACATCCCGCCGCTGCTCGCCATCACCTCCGGTCGGCTCGCCCGCGGCCTGCTGCGCGTACTGCGCCTCGGTCAACCGCCCAGCACCGTGGACGCGATCAGCACGCCGCTCCGCGACGGCGACGAGGTGGTCGGGTCGCTCACCTTCTTTGCCGAGGTCTGACAAGATCCGGCGCCGTTGAGCGGACGCACGATGATCAACGGGTGACGCGCGCGGCGATCCGCCGAGCCGTTGATCGAGAGACGAAAATGTCTTAAGTGGAATGCGAATCGTCTAGTGGGCGAGATCGCGACCCACCCAGCGCAGAAAGTCCACCCACTCGGCACGCGTCAGGCTCAGGCGTGGACCGTCGGGATCACGTGAGTCTCTCAGCAGGACACGCTCATCGGTGATCGCAACCTCTACACACGTGCCCGAGTCGCATCTGCTGCTTCTGCGCCAGGTAAGGCCCTCGGCACCAGTCGTCATCACCGGTCCACCTTTCCCCTCGCCTCTTTCCCGTATGATACGAACGGGCACGGCTAGGTGAAAGATGCCGCGGACAGGCGGCACGCCGGACAAATACGGTGTATGTAACTTTCGCGGCTATTGCCGCTTTGGCTGGCAGGGCGTGGGCTTTGGTACGGCCGCCACGCCCTGCCGGCGGTGGTTCTCAGTCGAAGTCGCCCGCGCGGACCCCGTTCATGAAGTCCGACCACACGCTCTTGCTGAACCGCAGAATCGGCCCGTCAGCCTGCTTTGAGTCACGCATCGCCATGCCGTCGGCGGTCCGGGCCACCTCGACGCACGAGCCACTGTCGCACCGCCGGCTGGTACGCCATACCAGCAGTGCTGGAACATCGTTCATCATGCCATCCTTTCTGACTAGATTCTCCGGGCCGGAAGACGGCGAGAACATGTCTCGCCGTCAAATCCCGGCGTTATCCGTACCTCGGCCTCCGGTCGATCGACGACCGCATCTCCGCGGCCCTTAGCTCAATGAATCTGGCCGATGCATCTTCGTCCATCGCCTGCTCCCACTTTTGGTCGAAATGCTGGCGGTGGAAACGAATGAGATCGGGATTGTGGACTATTTCGTCCTGGATGATGCTCTCGTGGTAGAGGACCGCGTTCTCCTCGTCGCCGAGGTCGAATATGGTGAACTGGCCGAGCATGGTCAGGGTTATCGCATCCGGCATCTCCAGCACCCGCAGTCTGATGCGGGGCTTCCGGATGTGTACCAGCAGCTCGCCGAGCTGCTCGGACATCACTCGCGGGCCGCCCATCTGGCGGTACAGCACCGACTCGTCCAGTAGCAGGAAGTAGTCCGGCGGGTCGGACCGGCCGAAGACCTGGGCATAGCGCTGCATCCGGATGTCCAACCGGGCGCGGCGCGTCGCCTCATCGAGATCCTCGGTGAAGAAGTTCATGATGAACGAGGCGTAGTCGTGAGTTTGCAGCACACCGGGTATCAGCACCGGCTGGAATACGCGGATGGCGCTCGCCTCGGTCTCGAACTGCAGCATCTGCATCGTTGCCGGAGTCAGATGCTGCCGGTAAACCGGCTCGTCCCACCAGCCGCGGCGGCGCGAGGCACGCGCGTCCGCGATGAGCTTCGCGACCGTCTCGTCATCGGTGATGTCGAACAGTCTCAGCAGGGCCTGCAGGTCCGTACTGGAGATCGTGACCTCGCCGCTCTCAATCCGGTTCACCTTCGACAGCGACCAGTCCAGCCGCTTCGCCACCTCTCCCTGGGTAAGACTCTTCGCCTCGCGCGCCCTGCGGAGCGCCAGACGAAGGCGGCGCCGGGCGACCGCCGGCGACTCTGCCGTACCCATGGCGGCGTCTTCAAACCCTTCGGACCGGAGTGTATGTGCCTATCAGCAAGCAGCGATGTAGCGGAAGGGAGCGTCGCTGTACGGTACATCGCAAACCGACCGAACGGAAGCACATCTTGGGGAGAAGTCCCCCGTCGTTCGCTGGTCGGCCGGCCGGGACGGACGGGGGTGCGGTGCCCTTCGCCCCGGCCGGCCACCTGGCCGGCGAATCGGCCTCACCGCGATCCTCATCTCGGCCGAGGTAGGCGGATGCGAGCCAGGCGCGATGTCCCTGATCGCGATGTCGCTGAGCGGTATATCGCAGACACGCGACGGGGGAAGGGTCTCGGCCGGGTTGCCGCCACCCCCTCCTCGAGCTGCTCGACGGCGCGGACGAGAGCCCGCTTCACCTGTCCGAACACCCGCTCGTCGGTGGTGAGGAACAGGCAGGTCAGCTCATCCTGGTACAGGGCCCACAGCTCGTAGACCCGAGCAGGCTGGACACGCAGGCACGCGGCGACCGCGGCGGACGCCAGCGCCACCACGACCAGCAGCGCCGCCAGACCTGCGGTTACGGCCGGCGGCATCGACGCCGCGCTGAGCGCCGGGCCGCCGAGCGCGACGGCCACCGCGGCGACGCCGGCCAGGCCCGCCGAACGGGCTCTGAGCTGGCTGCTGTCGGAGTACGCGGGTTCCCTGGCACGGCGAGCCAGGTAGATCTGCCGGATGTCACGGATGTTGTACCGGCGGTGGTAGGGGCAGCGCGACTCGAACACCTCGTGGGTGATGTGCGCGCACGGCCCCCGGTAGAAGACGGTCACTGTGGTCGTCCCCTCCTCTTCCGCCCATTGCCAGGAGGGTGGCGACGACGCGAACATTGCATCTGACGGTCCTCCCCTCCGCGCAACAGGTGAGGCCAACGGGCGGCATCCGGTGCCAGCGGATGCCGCCCTTGCTCTGCGGCACGGTCCCCGTTGCCCGCCCCGCGCCCTCAGTATGAGAGGGATCACGCGTGATCGCTATACATCTAACAGCGATATGGCAGATAGCGGTAACTCGTCCTGCTGGATGGCCTACCTCTGCTCGTCGAAGAGCAGGACCGGCGGCCCGGGCTCGTCCGGCTCGCCGGTCTGCGGCGGTGCCGGGGCAAGCCCCGACCGCCAGAACCGGCGCCGTCCCCTGGGCAGCGCCACCGCCAGGACGAGCACCGCGATGACCACGACGACCGCGACAAGGGTCCCCGCGATCGCCACCTGGCGGCTGTGCGCCCATGAGGACGAAGCCCGGTGTGACGGGCGGACCAGGGCCGGCAGCGGGGCGGAGCTCCTGGCCACCTGGTCGTTGACGGCAGAGTACGGGTTGACCAAACCGTGCCCGTAGCTCGGCCCGCCGGCCAGGGGGATCGCGCTGGCGTACAGCGCCTGAGCCACCTGTGCTGGTGTCACACCCGAGCCCCGTTTCGCCCGGACCATGGCCGCCACGGCGGCGACGAAGCCGCATGCGACGCCGGTTCCGGTTGCCGGCGTCAACCCGCCCGCCCGCTGGAGCGTGACCACATCCGCCCCCGGCGCGACCAGGTCGACATACTCGCCGTGCTGCGAACCGGGCCACCGGCTGGTGCTCTGCGCGACCGCACCGACGCCGATCACGTCCGGGTAGCTGGCCGGGTACGGCGGCGGGTTGCCGTCATCGGTATCCCCGCGGTCGCCGACGGCCGCCACCACGATCACCCCGTGCCCGACCGCGTTGGCGATCGCGTCTCGCAGGGCAGGGCTGTCGGTGTAGGTGATGGTGGAGACTGCGATCACGTGGGCTCCGCGGTCGACAGCCGCGTTGACGCCCCGGGCCAGGACGCCGGGGTCGGCCACCGGGCCGGAGCGCTGGTCCGCGATGACCCGGATGGGCAGAATCCTGGCTCCCGGCGCCATCCCGACAAACCCGACCTCGCCGGCCTGCTGTGCGGCGATAACGCCAGCGACCTGGGTGCCGGTGCCCAGGCAGTCGCTGTCCGCCGTCCCGCTGCCCGCCACCGCGTCGAACCCCGGCTCGACGTGGCCCCTCAACTGTGGATGGTTGGCGTCCACACCGGAGTCGAGCACCGCGACTCGTACTCCACCGCCGCGGCTGAACTGCCAGACGCGCTGCGGCCCGAGCATCTGCTGGGGCCAGGGAACTCCGCGCACGATTTGACCGGGGGGAGCGCAGTTGTCCTGAGCCGGTGCGGCCGACGCGGGCGGAGCGAACGCGCACGCCGCCGTGGCCACCCCGAGCACCACCGCACCGCGGAACCCACGCGAAGGAGGCTTCATCAACGGCCGGCCCCTCCGCCGGAGGCGAGCCCGGCAGTCCACTGTGATCCGTCCGCCTGTGATTCGTCCGCCGGCGGGGGCATGGTACGCACCGGCCCGTCCGGCCTCCGGCCAGGTCGGCAGGCCCACCCGGTGAGCCCGCGGCGCCGCACGGCATCCATCTGCAACGCCACGACGCTCCTCAAGCTCCGTACTCCTTCGAGCATCTTAGGCAGCCGAGCACAACCAGACGTACGGGACGGGCCGCAGGCGGATCCGGCGCGAACGGCGGGGGGCGACGGTGCCGGCTCGGGCGTACCCTTCTATCCCAGACCACCCTGCACCCACTCGGCGGAGTCATGACACGCACGTTCACCGTATCCCAGCAGCCCGGGGCATACCCGACCGTTCGCGATGCGGTTGAGGTCGCACCGGACGGCTCGGTCATCTCGATCGCCGCCGGCGAGTACCGCGAGACTCTACGCCTCGCCGGCCGGCGGCTGAAGATCATGGCGGCGGGCGACCCGGGGTCGGTCACCATCGATCCCGTGGAGCGGCACGAGTCCGTGATATCGGCGCGCGACTGCGACCTCAGCCTGTACGGGCTGGTCCTGCGCGGCGGCGACAGTGCGGCGGTCAGCGCCGACGGCGGCCGCATCGCCATCGAGAAATGCCAGGTGAGCGCGGGCTACGCGGCCGGGGTGAGCGTCACCGGCGGCGCGGTCCTGCAGGCCACTGACCTGAAGGTGACCGGCGGCCAGTACGGCCTGGTGATCGAGGACGCCGGCGGCACCGTGGACAAGTGCGAGATCAGCAACATCGCGGACGACGGGCTGATCGTGCGGCTGGGCGCGGATCCGACCATCCGCAACTGCACCATCAGCGGCTGCGGGTTCCGGGGCATCTACGTCTACCAGGGCGCGCGGCCAACGGTCGAACGCTGCGACATCTCGCACACCAGTGACGCCGGCATCTCGGTAGCGCTGCAGAGCACGCCCACCATCACCGCCTGCTGGATCCACGAGACGCGGGGCGCAGGCATCGCCTTCGCGCGAGGTACTGGCGGCCTGGTCGAGGACTGCCGGGTGGAAGGCACCGCACAACCAGGCATCCACATCGAGGACGGCGCCACGCCGACGGTCCGCGAGCCGGCCGAGCCGACCCACCAGCCGAAGGTCGGCGTGGCCGCGGTCGAGGGGTCCAGCCAGCAGGACACCGAGAAGGTCGAGAAGCTGCTCGCCGAACTCGACTCGATGATCGGCCTGGAGACGGTCAAGCGCGAGGTCCGGGCACTGATCGACGAGATCCAGGTGAACGAGTGGCGCCGCCAGGCCGGCCTCGCCGTCGGTGCGGTCAGCCACCATCTGATCTTCACGGGGGCTCCCGGCACCGGCAAGACCACCGTCGCGCGCATCTACGGCCAGCTGCTCAAGGCGCTCGGCGTACTGCCCAACGGCAAGTTCAAGGAGGTCGCCCGGCGCGACCTGGTCGGCCAGTACATCGGGCACACCGCGGAGAAGACCACCTCGGTCTTCGAGGAGGCGCTCGGTGGCGTGCTCTTCATCGACGAGGCGTACACGCTGTCGCGGTCCAGCGGCGGCAGCGCCGACTTCGGCCAGGAGGCGATCGACACCCTGGTCAAACTGATGGAGGACCACCGCGACTCGATCGCGGTCATCGTGGCCGGCTACACCGAGGAGATGCAGACGTTCCTCGACGCCAACTCGGGCCTGGCGTCGAGGTTCGCCAAGACGCTGGAGTTCGAGAACTACACCCCGGAAGAACTCGTCCTCATCGTCAACCGGATCGCCCACAACGACGACTACCTGCTCGGCGACGGCCTCCAGGACGCCCTGTGGGAGTGGTTCGCGAGCATCGACCGTACGCAGAACTTCGGCAATGCCCGCGAGGCGCGCAAGCTGCTGGAGAACATGCGCAAGGCCCAGTCGGGCCGGCTGCGCGCGCTCGGCCGCATGCCGAGCCGCGACGACCTGCGCACGCTCACCCTCGACGACCTGCTGGCCGCCACCCGCTGAGCCGAACGCCCCTGTGCCCGGCCGGGTGGCGGCGCCGGGCGCGGCCGGAACCGGCGGTTACTCGACCGGCCTGGTGGCCGCGTCCGGATCGAGGGTGGGCCCGCTCGGGATCCGGGCGACCAGGCTGGCAGGCACATCCACCGCCTGCTCGGGTGGGTAGCCGAGCATCTGCAGCACCTGAGGCGAGGAGACGGGGTACTTGATGCCCAGGTCGGTGACCACATAGTACGGACCGGAACCGGCCGACGGCGCGGCGAGCGCCCGGACCGTGGCGACCCGCCCCGACGGCACGAGAACGCGGTTGGCCAGGGGCGTGCCCTCGGCGGAGGCGGACCGGGTTAGGACGGCGTGGTCAAGGCCGGGCACGGTTCCGCCCAGCTCGATCACTGGCGCCGCGTCTGCGTCAGTGGTGACCGCGCAGATCTGCTCGCCGCCACCCGGTTCGGTCAGCTTCGGCGGCGACTCGGGCGGCTGGCCCTCACCGCGAGGCTGGCTGAGCCGGCCGCTACGGGGAAGCGCCGTGACGTCGGCGGGTGCCACCTGCACGGGCTGCACCGGAGAGCGCGCGGCGAGGATGTCCCGCTGCAACTCGGTGACGGGTGCGACACCATCGTCGAAGACCAGGTAGTACTGGGGCCCGGAGCCGGTCTGGGTGACCAGCACGTCGCCGATCTGGCGGCCCGGCACCGCAGACGACTGCTCCCCTTGGCGCTCCAGGTTGATCGGGCTGATCTCAGTGCCCGATGGCAGCGCGTTCAACCAGGCCGTCCCGACCGGCACGGTGCCGGCCGCGCCGAACAGTGCGGCTACCACGGTCTGGGCGTCCCGGATCTGGAACCGCCGGCCGTGCCAGATCAGGTAGGTCGAGCCCTGCTCGATGTCCCTGACCAAAAGGGCGTCCTCGCCCAGCCCGCGGCCGCCGACCGGGCGCGAGGCCACGGCCAGACTGGTGGTGCTGATCGTGCGTCCCGCGCTGTCCGTGCCGGGCGTGGCGCAGACCGTCCACGGTAGACCTACCCGCCGGTTGCGGGCCGGCAGCGAGTTGGGGGCGTTGAGGATGCCCACAGTGTTCGCCCGCGGCGCCGAGCCCAGCGCCTTGCCCGCCACCCGGAACACCGAAGGGTTGGGCCGGCCGGCGGCGAGCAGCGCGGATGCGTAGTTGAGGGTCGGGTGCAGGGCGCCGTCAAAGTAGACGAAGCTGGCACCGGTCTCCTTTTCGATGACCACCGCGCCGTCGGTCTTCCACTTGTCGCCGCCTACCTTGGTGAGGATGCCGGCGATGCCGAACCCGGCGGCCACGATGATGGCGACCATCAGGCCACCGAATACGGCACCGACGCCGCGTCGCAGCGGGGACTGCTGCGGATCCGTCTCCCGCATCACGAACGCGGAGATCACCCGCTGTGTCATGAACTGGTACGAGTGGAGCTGGTCGCGCCTGGTCGCCATCGGCGCTCACCCGCCGATCGAGCCGAACAGGTCCCGGATCGCACCGAAGACGCCGAGCACGGCGCAGGCGAGCGGAATCAGCGCCATGATGGCGAGCACGTCGGCGATGTCGGCGGCCCGACCCAGGTACGGCGACGGGCTGCGCCGGCTGTAGCTGAGGCCGGCGGCGAGGACCATGGCGGCGACGGCCGCCATGACCACGAGCACCACCAGGCGGGCGCCGCCGGAGTCGGCCTCCAGCACCCACCAGAACGCCAGCGTGGTGAGCCCGGCGATCCCGCTGACCAGCAACGGGACCCGTTGCTGCGGCAGGGCGAAGAGGCGGGCCCGCAAAAGCAGCGCGGCTGACCCGGAGAAGCACAACAGGGCACCAGGCGTGCTGCGGTCCACTGTGGCCAAAAACAGCGTCGCGGCGACCCCGGTCACCGCGGCGGCCAGCAGCATGCCGGTGAGCAGCTCGGTCGCCCGCGCCACCGACGCGAAGACGTCGGCCCGCCTGGGCACCGGCCGGTCCTCGAGGATCTGCTCCGGCCGGTCCGGCAGCTCGGGCACCGGCAGCCGGCCCAACGAGCTGGCGATCAGTGGGTAGCCGGGCAGCAGGCCGATGGCGGCGGTCAGGGCCATCGCCGCCGCCCCGGCAGGCGCTACCCCGGCCAGGCAGAGGCCCGCGGCGACCAGTCCGGTGAAGCTCGCCGCCAGACCGGCCATGAACAACCGCTGCACGGCGGCGACGCCGGTGTATCCGATGACGCTGAAGACCAGGAGCCCGGCGCTACCGAGCAGCAGGCTCGTGGCACCCATCCGGAACAGCCCGACATGCTCCGGGGCGGCGATCAGGGCACCGCCGGCGAACGCGTACGGCAGGCCGGTGGCGGCCACCGCCGCTCCGGCGCCGGCATCGGAGAACGCCCGGGACAGCAGGATGCCGGTGACGGCGAGCACCGCGGCCACCGCCAGCGCGACAAAGCCGGGTGCGGGCCACGGCGGACCGGACAGCACCAGGACGACAAGTCCCAGCCCGAGGGCCGCGCTGAACACGGCGAGGCCGCAGCGACGGGTGGCGGCCTGCCCCCAGGACCGGCCAGCCCGCCGGGCGCCCGCCGCGATCACCTCGACCACGTCGTCGTACGCCAGCTCCGGCCAGTCTTCCCGGCCCGGGACCAGGTGCAGCACTTCGCCGTCGCGGACGCCCTGCGCGGCGAGGTTGCGGGTCGGCTCGAGCACCGCGCCCGAGGCCCGGCGCAGCACCCACCCGCCCTGCCTGTCCCCGATGTCCGCAAGGTCGTCCCCCGCGTGCCGCAACAGGTGGGGCAGCAACTCCGCGACGAGCATGGTGTCCGGCAACGCCACGTCCATGCGCCGGTTGGGCGCCGCCACCGTCACCCTGGCCAGGCTCAGACCGCCCGGGGCCGTCACCCTGGTCAACCTCCCGTGCCTGTGCTGAGAGCGACCGCTGTCAACTCGCTGAACAACCTAGCATCCTTGGCGGCGCGCCTTTCTTGACCGGCAGCCGACCAGGGTCATCGGCGTGGGGCGCCCGCGTACTGACGCTCCACTTCGGTCTGGGTGACCCAGACGTACTGGTCGCTGCCACCACCCACCAGAGCCACCACGTCGTTCGCCATGACCTGGAGGAACTGGGTGCTCGGTGCGGGCAGCCGCAGCACGGTGCCGGCCAGGGTCGCCTCCGGGCCGGTGAGCCGCTGCAGCATGACCAGGTCACTGTCACGCACCGCGGAGACGCCGGCCTGGTCGAGCCGGCGCAGGATGGTCAGCTGGGTCTGCCATGGCCCGAGCGGTTGGGGCTGGTTGGCGCCCATCACGCCCTGGTCGTAGATGACCAGGACTGGCTGCCGCACCGAGCCGGTGAGGGCGAGCGGCTGCTCCGCGGTGATGATGGAGACCCGATCGGCCTGCCCGGTGGCCCGCTCTCCGAAGCCTTGCCACGCGTACGGGTCGAAGGTGACCACGATGGCACGGGCGCCGAGCGCGAGGGCCCGGAACGCCACGAGCTGTCCGGCCCAGACGCCGCCGACCAGGGCCACCCGGGTCGGGCGAGGCCGGAACAGGCGCACCAGCACAGGGCTCTGGCGCCGGTCCATACCGAGAATGAGACCGGTGTTGGCGGGCGAGACGCGGATATGGGCGAGCGCCGAGCGGGACACGACGTGCGAACCGATCCGGAGCCGGGCCAGCCGGCCGGACGGCCGGGCATGCCCGTTTCCGCGCCGGGCCTCCGGGGAGGCGCCCGGCGGCCCGCTGTGTCCGGCATCCGCGACGGCGAGGCCTTCCGCCTTGGCGGCCGCGGCTGGCGCGGCGGCCCGCGACGCGGCAGCCGCCGCCTGCCCCGCCGCTGCCCCGGTGGCCTGCCGGACCGTCCTAACCAGATTGTCGCCGGCGGCCGGCCGTGCCGCGGGAGCCGTCGCGGCCGGAGAAGCGGGCGTCGCGGGTTGGCCCACAGTGGACGTCGAGGAGGCGTCCGTCTGCGGCATGACCAGCCGCGGCGGTGGCGGGAGGAGCCGGCCGGGTTCACCGGGCTGGCGCGGGACCGACGCCGCTGGCGGCGGTGCGACCGCTGCGGCCCCGGGGCTGAGCAACGCCCCGGGGACGATCCCTGAGCCGGGCGCGGAGATGACGGAACCGGACGGTGGCTTCTGCTGCTCTTTCTCTTCAGGTTCCGGCGTGGTCATCGCGCGCCACCTCCGGTCGGCGCTGATGCATACACCGCCGGCCCCTGCTCGCCGTCGAGCGGAAAGAGATCGGCGCCGGCCTGCGTGGCGATCCGCTGGACGGCCTGGCACGCGGACTTGAGCTCATCTGGTGGGGCGGCCACCCGGAGCAGGGCACGCAGATCGGCGCGGCCATCGTCCTCGGGTGCGAGGGTCACCGCCAGCGTGGTCAGCGCGCCGACGCCGGTCAGCGCCGCCAGGAACGCCCCGGCCTGCCCGACGGATGGCCAGCCGCGTACCCAGTACGACCGGTGGGCCAGGTGCGGTGACCGCCACTCGGACCACTCCTCGTGCGGCTGCACCGGCTGCGGGGCGTGTGCGGCATGCTCCAGGTCGCAGGCGCGTACCAGCGCGTCGAGCAGCGCGTCGGCGTCGAGGACGCGGTGCGCGATCCCGGCGTGGCGCAATGACTTGGTCACCTTGCGTACCAGGGCGGCCACCAGGCTGGGCAAGGCGTCCAGACTCGCCGCGCCATCCGGTGCGGCCTCGGCAAGCACCCGCGCGTCCACCCGTACCGCGATCCAAATGGCCTGATCGGCGGGCATCGGCACGGCTCCGAACCGGGCGAGCAGCTGGCGGTACGAGTAGCTGGCGGGGGAGGCCGCGGCGGTCTCCACGCTCGGTGCCGGCACGGTCTGGACCACGACTTGCACCATCGTGCCTGGTTGCTCGGCCTCGGCGAGCGCCGCGGTCAACGCGTCCAGCCGTACACCCTGGGCCTCATCCCCGGGGGACGGCGCCAGCGCCACCACTCCGTACCATCCCGCATCGTCGCGCGCCACGCCGACCTGCGTGCCGTCGGCCGCCGCCACGTTCTCCACAACCAGGCCCGGGGCGAACCAGCGCAGCTGCGCGAGGCGGGCATCACCCCCGCCGCCGGCCGCGGACGTGTGCCGCCTGCGGTGGTACTGGCGAACCATCAGGCGCCGCTCCAGCCACCACCGGCCCTGCCGGCGGGCGAGCGTGACGAGCAGCAGTGGCACGCCGGCCGCGGCCGCGACGATCACCGCCACGCCGCGGTCCACGGTGGCGAGGATGGCGACCACAACCACCTCGACCAGCAGCAACTGCACGATGTGCACCGGTCCGAGGTAGCCCGGGCGCCGGCGGGGCATCAGGATCGGCGGTTCCGCACGCTCCGCCGCGGCCCGCGCTGGCGCGACGGCATCCGTTCGCTGCGATGTCGCGGTGACGGTCATGCCGTAGGAAGCCCCTTCCCCCTCACCGCCCCGGTGGGCGCTTCACCATCATAGAGACGGATGCCCCAGGCCTCACCGGGCCGCCATCTGCCGGTCGCCGGTGTGCTCACCCCGGTGAGGTTTCGGCGAAACCACGGCACCTGCCTTCGATCGCCGGAGGACCGCGACGATGCTTTCGGCGGTAGCCGGTTGATCTCCGATGTGGCGATCCGCGTCAGGTCGACCGTCGATCTCGGCCGTGTCGACTGCGTCGCAAATCCGTCAACGGGCTCTTCTTGTCGTACGTCGCGCGTACCGTAGGTAGCGAAGGTCTGACCAGAGGAACGCCCCCGTCCGACCCCCCGGACCCCCTGGAGGCGACCCGTCCATGACACCGCCCGTCCCAGCCGCGACAGAACGACCAACCATCGAGTTCGTCGAGGCCGACAGCGCAGAGTGGAAGCAGTCCGTCAGGGACGCACTCGCCGAACTCGGACTCACCTACGAGCAGTTGGCCGAGCAGGCTCGCACGGGTCACTTCACCTCGCATCGCGCCCGCCGACTGTGGGTGTTCGCTGGTGGTACGAGACTCTGAGATCCGAGCCCGTACACAGCAGTTCGCCGAGAAGATCGCCACAGTACTCAACGGCACCGTCACCCACAGTGCCACGTTCTGGGCCGCCCTGATCAGCCGTGAGCAAGCCGCATTCGGCACGATGAACCCGAAGCGCCTCAACGAACCAGCGAGCCTGAAGCTCACTACGATCAGCCCGTCTGCCTACCTATGGCTGGACCTCGGCTACACGATGTTCCTCAACGAGGACAACCACCTGACGGTCCACTCGTCGTTCGTCACGCTATCGACAGGACCGGATGCTGAGCACCAGTTGCTCCACTACGACTATGAGCGGAACAAGCCCGGCTACCCCGAGGCCCACCTCCAGCTGTGCATGAACAGCCAACCCATGAAAGAACTGCTGGCCACCGTCGGCAGGCCGAGGGATGACGTGGAGGACCTGCACTTCCCAGTCGGTGGCAGGCGGTACCGGCCCCCACTGGAGGACATCATCGAGTTCCTGATGATGGAGCGACTGGTACCTGAGCGATCCGGCGCCCGCGCGTTACTCGACCGGCACCGGGACGAGTTCCGCCGCATCCAACTCATGGCAGCCATCAAGTCGGATGTACCTACCGCGATCAAAGCCTTAGAGCTGGAGGGTTACGAGGTCAGAGAGCGCGAGGTGAGATCACGGCTCGCCAGCGGCCGCAGATCGGGGCAGAGGCGATCCACCTGATAACCGCTGCTTGCCTCGAAACGCTGGGCGAGCTTCGTCGGATCAGTGATCGTCGCCTCGATCGACCTGTCCCGGCACACCCGACCAGGCCGCGCTGTCCGAACTGAGCCAACGCAAAGGGGACCAGTGACGGCACTTGAAGTGTTCAATGCCGCCGGCCGTTCGGCCGAGCAGGCCCCGTCGACGCGGCCCGGGTCGCGACTGCCCGGATGGCGCTTCCCAGGTCGGTCGGCGTGCTATGGGAGATCGCCGCGGAGTACGTGGCCGCAATGTTCTCGGCATGGCCGCCCGCACACCCGACGCTGGGCTTCCGCAGGTCGAGATCGGGACTGGTTTGTACCGAGCGTGTACTTGATCACCTTGGCAGGGAAGAAGCTCCTGGTCACGGTAGGGATGTGGTGGAGCCAAGGGGACTTGAACCCCTAACCCCTGCCTTGCAAAGGCAGTGCTCTGCCAGTTGAGCTATGGCCCCCGGCGCAGTCCCGACACCGCCGGGACGTACGCGTCAGCGCAGATCGGGAGCGGTGGTCGCCTCGTGCCAGAGCGCCCGCTCGTCGTTTGCCGCCTTGACCTTCTTGACCACGAGGGCGGCCGCGCCGACCACACCCGCGATGATCAGGATCTTCTTGAACATTGCGCACCCCTTGTAATGGGAGCTTGCGGGGACGGATCCGGTGGCGTGGGGCTAGCTGGAATCGAACCAGCGACCTCAGAGTTATCAGCTCTGCGCTCTAACCGACTGAGCTATAGCCCCTCAGCGCGTCCGAGACGCCTCAGACGCGACGAGCAAGGTTACCGTACGCGTGCGGGTTGCCCCAACTCGGGGCGGCCCGGCTGATCAGTCCCGTTCGGAGAGGGTGACCTCGATCCCACCCACGAGATCCGCGCAGACGTTGTAGATGAACGCGGCAAGGGTCGCCAGCGCGGTGAACAGGACCACGTTGACCGCGCCGATGAGGGCGGCCGTGCCGAGCACGCCCTTCGCGGTGATCCGGAACGTGTCCCCGGACGAGCCGCCGGCGTTGACCATCTCGGCCAGTGAGTTGTTGATGCTGTCGAACACCCCCATCGCGTCCAGCGCAAGGTAGAGCACCGCGGTCGCCACGATCAGGACCACGAACAGCACCAGCGACACGAAGAAGGAGAACTTCATCACCGACCAGGGGTCGAGCCGCTTGACGGTGAGCCGGGCCCGGCGCGGGCCGCGGGCGGCGGCCGACACGGTGGCCCGGGCCGCCCGCACGGCCTCACTGACCCGGGCCGCGCCGACGCCGCGAATGCCCAGGCCTGTCGTTGCCGGCTGGCCGGGGCCGGCCGGCCGCGCCCCGGGCGGCGCCACCCCGGCCGTGGCACCGGACGGCGTGGAGCCGGCGGCCGGTGCGCCCGGTTTGCCCGCCGGTGGAGCAGGGGTGGCCACCGTGGCCCGGCCGGCACGCGGGGCGCCGCCGGACGCGCCGCGCCCGTCGGCGGGAGCAGCCACCTCGCCAGGACCCGGCGGCGGCGCCATGCCCGGCGGCCGGGTGAACTTCGGCGACGAGGACTCGGCAGGGACGGTGGCTCGGCCTACAACTGCCCGACCGGTCGCCGCCGGACCGCCCTCGGCGGCCTCCTGCTCGGCCGGGTCGGACGGGGTCCCCGCAGCCCCCGACTTGGCCTGTGTCTCCGTCATCAACTAGTCCTGTTCGTCGGGCTCGTCCGCGTTGCGAGCAATTGCCACGAGGGTCACGCCCTCGGGAAGGTCCATCAGCTTGACCCCCATTGTGTTCCGGTCACGCGTACGCCGTACAGGCTTCACCGGAGTCCGGATCACGCCACCGTTGCTGGTGATGGCGAACAGTTCATCGTCCGGGTTGATAACCACCGCGCCGATCAGGCCACCGCGGCGTTCGGTGATCTTAGCGGTCAACACCCCCTTGCCGCCGCGCCCCTGTACCGGATATTCCTCGATCGGGGTGCGCTTCGCGTACCCGCCGTCCGTCGCCACCAGCACGTCCATGCCCTCGCGCACGACCTCCATGGCGAGCAGCTCGTCGTTGCCGGCGAACCGCATGCCGATCACACCGGAGGTGGCCCGGCCCATCGGCCGCAGCGCCTCGTCGGTGGCGTTGAAGCGGATGGCCTGGGCGTTCTTGGAGACCAGCAGCAGGTCGTCGGTGGCCCCGATGAGCGCCGCCCCGACCAGCTCGTCGTCCTCCCGCAGGTTGATCGCGATGATGCCGCCGGCCCGGTTGGAGTCGAACTCATCCAGCCTCGTCTTCTTGACCAGGCCGTTCTTCGTGGCCAGCACGAGGTAAGGGGCCTCCTGGTAGTTCGCAATCTTGATCACCTGTGCGATGTGCTCGTCGGGCTGGAAGGCGAGCAGGTTGGCCACGTGCTGGCCGCGGGCCACCCGGTTCGCCTCTGGCAGCTCGTATGCCTTTGCCCGGTACACCCGCCCCTTATTCGTGAAGAACAAGATCCAGTCGTGAGTCGAACACACGAAGAAGTGGCTGACGATGTCGTCCTGGCGGAGTGAGGCACCGGACACACCCTTGCCGCCCCGGCGCTGCGAGCGGTACAGGTCGACCTTGGTGCGCTTCGCGTACCCGGTCCTGGTGATGGTGACGACCACGTCCTCGCGGGCGATCAGGTCCTCGATCGAGACCTCGCCGTCGAACGGCACGATCCGGGTCCGGCGGTCGTCACCCCAGCGCTCGACGATCGCACCCAGCTCCTCGGCGATGATCTGCCGCTGCCGCTCCGGCTTGTCCAGGATGTCCCGCAGGTCGGCGATCTTGCGCTCGATCTCGGCCAGCTCGTCGATGATCTTCTGTCGCTCCAGCGCGGCGAGCCGGCGCAGCTGCATGTCCAGGATCGCGTTGGCCTGGATCTCGTCCACGTCGAGCAGCTGCATCAGGCCGGCGCGGGCGTCCTCCACGGTGGGCGAGCGCCGGATCAGCGCGATCACCTCGTCCAGGGCGTCCAGCGCCTTGACGTAACCGCGCAGGATGTGTGCCCGCTCCTCGGCCTTGCGCAGCCGGTACGCGGTCCGCCGGTAGATGACCTCCATCTGGTGCTGGACGTAGTACCGCACGAACTGCGCCAGGTTCAGCGTGCGCGGCACCCCGTCGACCAGCGCCAGCATGTTCGCGCCGAAGGTCTCCTGCAGCTGGGTGTGCTTGTAGAGGTTGTTCAGCACGACCTTGGGCACCGCGTCGCGCCGGAGCACGATCACGATACGCATGCCGGTGCGGCCGCTGGACTCGTCGCGGATGTCCGCGATCCCGGAGAGCTTGCCCTCCTTGACCAGCTCCGCGATGCGCTCGGCCAGGTTGTCCGGGTTCACCTGGTACGGCAGCTCGGAGATGACCAGCGACGACCGGCCCCTCTGGTCCTCCTCGACCTCGACCACCGCGCGCATCCGGATCGGTCCGCGCCCGGTCCGGTACGCCTCCTCGATTCCCGCGGTACCGACGATCAGGCCGCTGGTGGGGAAGTCGGGGCCCTTGACGATCTTGATCAGCTCGTCCAGCGTGGTCGCTTCGTCGGCATCCGGGTGGTCCAGGCACCAGCGCACCGCATCGGCGACCTCGCGCAGGTTGTGCGGCGGGATGTTGGTGGCCATCCCGACCGCGATGCCGGCCGACCCGTTGATCAGCAGGTTCGGGATGCGGGACGGCAGGATGGTCGGCTCCTTGGCCCGGCCGTCGTAGTTGTCCTGGAAGTCGACGGTGTCCTCGTCGATGTCCCGGAGCATCTCCATGGCCAGCGCGTCCAGCCGGCACTCGGTGTTGTGGCTGACGAACCCGTTGGTGATGAACGCGTGGTCATCGCTGTCGACCCGCAGGCTGTACACCGGTTGCACCCCGGCGTCCGCGACCTCCAGGACCTCGGCATAGCTGAAGGCCTCCACAGGCAGGTCGTACGGCAGCCGCCGACCCGACTCGGATGATCCGGACAACTCCTCATGTATCGCCCGGTCAGGTCGGGCCGACTGGGTCACCTCAGGAGGAGTTGCGATGACCCTGGGCCGGGCGATGCGGTCGCCGGGCACGAGTTCGGCGAGCAGCCGCCAGCGCAGCCCGGCCGGGGTCGCGCAGAGGACGGGGTGGTTGTGCGTCCCGACCAGCTCGTGCCCGCCGGTCGTCCGCACCCGCAGGGTCGGGTGCGACCCGGAGTGGAACAGTGTCGTGGCCCGCACCGGATCGCCGAGCAGGCCGGTCACCTTGAGGTCGATCGGGTTGTCGGACTGCGGGCGAGCCGCCGGCACGATCGACGCGATCGGCACCTCGGTGCCGTCGGCCAGCGAGACAAGCGTCTCACCCGTGACGCAGTACCGCATCGCCGCCGGCGGGTCGTTGCCCGGGGAGCCGAAGTTGCCGTTGCCGTCGATCAGCGGGTACCGCAGCGACCAGGGCTGGGCCATGCGGACCAGGGCGTCGTAGATGGCGCTGTCGCCGTGCGGGTGGAACTGCCCCATCACGTCGCCCACCACGCGGGAGCACTTCACGTACCCGCGGTCCGGCCGGTAGCCGCTGTCGTACATCGCGTACAGGATCTTGCGGTGCACCGGCTTGAGCCCGTCCCGGACGTCGGGCAGCGCCCGGCTGACGATCACGCTCATCGCGTAGTCGAGGTACGAGCGCTGCATCTCGACCTCGAGCCCGACCGGCTCGATGCGCGCCCGCTCGAGGATGCCCTCGCCGTTGGGGTCTGGCTGGGGGGTATCGGTCACAGTCAACAACCCTTATCGCTCGCTGAGCCGCGCTCCGCCATGGAGGGCGGCTGTGGAAAACACCGGAAAACTGTGGACACTCAGATGTCCAGGAACCGCACGTCCTTGGCGTTGCGCTGGATGAACGACCGGCGGGCCTCCACGTCCTCGCCCATCAGCACACTGAAGAGCTCGTCCGCGGTTGCCGCGTCGTCCAGCGAGACCTGCCGCAGGGTACGGGTCGCCGGGTTCATCGTGGTCTCCCACAGCTCCGGGTAGTTCATCTCGCCCAGGCCCTTGAACCGCTGGATTTCGTCCGGCTTGGCGTTGGGCTTGGTCTCCTGACGCAGCCGGATCAGGCCGTCGCGCTCCCGGTCGGAGTACGCGTACTGGGCGTCGTCGCCCTTCTTGTTCCACTTGATCTTGTACAGCGGGGGCGCCGCCAGATACACGTGGCCCAGCTCGACCAGCGGTCGCATGAACCGGAACAGCAGGGTGAGCAGCAGGGTCTGGATGTGCTGGCCGTCCACGTCCGCGTCGGCCATCAGGATGATCTTGTGGTAGCGCAGCTTCTCGATGTCGAAGTCGTCGTGGATGCCGGTGCCCAGCGCGGTGATCAGCGCCTGCACCTCGTTGTTCTTCAGCACCCGGTCGATCCGGGCCTTCTCCACGTTGAGAATCTTCCCGCGGATCGGCAGGATCGCCTGGATCCGCGGGTCGCGGCCCTGCTTGGCCGAGCCGCCCGCCGAGTCACCCTCCACAATGAACAGCTCGCACAGCCGCGGGTCGGTGGACTGGCAGTCGGCCAGCTTGCCGGGCATCGCGCCGGACTCCAGCAGCGACTTGCGCCGGGCCAGCCGGCGCGCCTGCGCGGCGGCCACCCGGGCCCGGGCGGCGGCCGAGGCCTTGGTGATGATGGTCTTCGCCTCGCCCGGGTTGCGCTCCAGCCAGTCGGCCAGCCACTCGTTGCACACCCGCTGCACGAAGCTGCGCACGTCGGTGTTGCCGAGCTTGGTCTTGGTCTGCCCCTCGAACTGCGGGTTGGTCAGCTTGACCGAGACGATCGCGGCCAGGCCCTCCCGGATGTCCTCGCCGGTGAGCCGGTCGTCGCCCTTGAGCAGCTTCTTGTCCGAGCCGTACTTGTTGATCACGCCGGTCAGCGCCGCCCGGAAGCCCTCCTCGTGGGTGCCGCCCTCGTGTGTGTTGATCGTGTTGGCGAAGGTGTACACCGACTCGCCGTACGACTCGTTCCACTGCATGGCGATCTCGACGGACATCCCGTCGCCCTCGGCGGAGAACTCGATCACGGACTTGTGGATCGGGTTCTTGGTCTGGTTGAGGTGCCGGACGAAGTCGGCGATGCCGCCCTTGTAGAGGAAGGTCACCTCACGCGGCTTGCCGTCCTCGTCGGTCGTGCGCTCGTCGCACAGGTGGACGGTGAGGCCGCGGTTCAGGAAGGCGTACTCCTGCAGCCGGCGGTAGATCGTCTCGAAGGAGAACTCGGTGGTCTCGAAGACCTTCGGGTCCGGCCAGAACGCCACCGAGGTGCCGTGCCGCCGGGTGACCTCGCCCTTCACCAGCGGGCCGGGCTTGGAGTAGTTGTACTCCTGCCGCCACACGTGGCCGTCCCGGTGGATCTCAAGCTCCATCCGGACGGAAAGCGCATTCACCACGGAAACACCCACGCCGTGCAGGCCACCGGAGACGGCGTACGCCTTTCCGTCGAACTTGCCGCCGGCGTGCAGCACGGTCAGCGCCACCTCGACCCCGGGCTTCTTCAACTTCGGGTGCAGGTCGACCGGGAAGCCGCGGCCGTTGTCCACCACCCGGACCCCACCGTCGGCGAGCAGCACCACGTCGATGGTGTCGCAGACGCCGGCCAACGCTTCGTCGACCGCGTTGTCCACCACCTCCCAGACCAGGTGGTGCAGGCCTCGTTCGCCGGTGGAGCCGATGTACATGCCTGGCCGCTTGCGTACCGCTTCGAGGCCTTCGAGCACGGTGATGGAACCGGCGGTGTAACCCTGCTCCTGCTTCGACGCTGCCACCCTCATCCACTTTCTCTGCCGGCGCTCGCCCGCGGGCGGCGGACCGGCAGGAGATCGGCAGGCTCCGGGCGGCCGGCACGCACGAGCAACGCCATGATCGCCTCAGCACCGGGTCGGGGTGAGACGTGGCACCCGGACGTTCCAGCCACCGCGGGGGCCCGCGGTGTCCAATCGGCCGGGAACCCCGGGTGGCTGGCCACACGTGGTGACGGACAGGCCGGCTCGGGACGCCGGCTCGCACGCCGTGGAGGCGGCTCCGCCCAGGGGTTCCAGGTCTGTCACGTTCCCCTCAATCCTACTGGGTCGCACTAACACAATCCGGGTACGGCACCCCCGATTGGGCACCTCAGAGGCTCGTAGCCGGGCGAACGGCGGGCATCACGAGTCCCCCCGTACGCCTCGCGTTCTGATCAGGAAGAAGGGCCTCCGGGCGGCACGGCGAGCCGGATACGTTCCGTATTCGCCTGGAAGCACTCAGCGTGTCGGATCTCCGACGCGCCGGCGGTTGGGGTCGCGCAACCGGGCCATGATGCCGTACCCTCGCCCCGCGCATCCTCAGCACCGGTCCCGGACCGGACACGGGTTGTCGCAGCGGTGGCAGTAGGGAAGGTTGACCCACGATGGGGCTGGACAACGTCGCCGTGCAGTGGCCCCGGACCGGCCGCTTCTACGATCCGGTGGCGCCGGCCGAGTTCGTCGACTTCGCGGAGCTGGCCGACCGGCCGGAGGTGGCCGCGCCAACCGCGGCGCTGGCCGGGCACATCGCCAAGACCGGGACGGTGCGGGCGACCGCCTACACCGAGCTCGTCGACCTCCTGCTCGGGTTGGACGGCGTGCTCTACGCGACGGACGCCGCGGCCGAAGACGAGGATCCGGTGATCGACCCGGACGGGTGCGCCTGGATCGCCGGCGGGCTGGAGCGATTCGTCGAGGGCCACCGGCGGTACGGCGAGGTCGTCACGTTCGACACGGTGGCCCAGGTGCTGCGGGATGCGATCTCCGACAGCCGGCTCGCCGAGAAGCAACTGCGCTGGCTGGACAACCGGCTGGACGCGCTGCGCGACGAGTCCGGCGCCGGGCCGCAGTGGAGTTTCGCCCTCTCCGAGCTGAGCCTGCTGGCCGCGTTCTACCGGCGCTGCGCCGACCGCGGCTTCGCCGTCTACGCCGACTACTGACCCGCCGCTTCGGCCATCCTGACCCCCGGCTTCGGCGGCGTCAGCCGTACGTGTCGCGGGGTCCGCGGCCACGGACCCGGCGCGGGCCGCGCGACCAGGACGGCGCCGCCGGCCCGTGGATGTGCAGCTTGGTCACCACGTTGTGGCCGACCTCGGCGGCGATGCGCTGGAGCAGCGAACCGGCGAGCAGCCGCAGCTGGGTGGCCCACGCGGTGGACTCCGCCTCCACGGTCAGCTCACCGCCCTCCAGCTTGATCGGCCGGCTGTGCTCGGCGACGTCCGGCCCGACCACCCGCTCCCACGCGCCGAAGACGGTCGCCTCCGCCGCCGGCCGCTGCCAGCCGCGCGCCTTCAGCAGCCGCGCCAGGACCACACCGACCGGCTGCGGATCGCGAGGGTCGGGCCCGGGCCCGGAGTATCCGCGCGGCCGCCACCGCTGCTGGTCCTGGCTGGCCGGGGTACGCCGGGCGGATCGGCGGGCCCGCGCCGCGTCCAGGACGGCTCGGGCAAGTTGCGGCCCGGACTGCGCCTCCCCGCCAGCCGGCCCCTCGGGCCGGTCGACCCCGCCAGCCGGGTCTTCAGGGTGGTCGACCTCACCGGCCAGCGCCTCGGGCCGGTCGACGCCGCCAGCCGGCCCCGCCGCGGCGGGTCGATCACCAGGTCGCCGCTCAGGAAGGTGCTTCCCCGCGCCGCCACGCCCGTGACCGGCGGGATCAGGGGGAGTGCCGGCCGCCTTACTGGACACGGATCACCTCGCCCTCCCGAACGTCGTAGCGGGCGCCGCGCAGCGCCGCGGGCACGTCGTCCGGCACCGCGCAGGTGACCAGCAGCTGGCTGGCGCCCCCGACCAGATCCGCCAATCGGTCCCGGCGCCCGGCGTCCAGCTCGGCGAAGACGTCGTCGAGCACCAGCACCGGCTCGATGCCGTCGGCCCGCAGCAGGTCGTACGCGGCCAGCCGCAGTGCCAGCGCGAACGACCAGGACTCTCCGTGGCTGGCGTACCCCTTGGCGGGCAACGGCCCCAGAGTCAGCGACAGGTCATCCCGATGTGGACCGACCAGCGTCACGCCACGCTCCACTTCGGATTGACGAGCCGCGGCGAGCGCGGCGGTCAGGCTGGCCTGCAACGCGGACCGGTCGGTCGGCAGGCTGTCACCGAGGTCCGACCGGTACGCGATGCCCGCGGCGCCCCGCCCGGCCGCGACCGCGTCGTAGGCCTTGGTCACGTGCGGGGCCAGCGCGGTGACCAGCTCCAGCCGCCCGGCGAGCAGTTCGGCGCCGTGCCGGGCCAGGTGGGCGTCCCATACATCCAGTGTGGACAGATCACCCTCTCGGTTGCCCACCTTGCGGGCGAGGTACGCCGTGCGCAGCAGGGCGTTGCGCTGCTTGACGACCCGCTCGTAGTCGGCCCGCACGCCGGCGTACCTCGGCTGCCGGGCGACCAGCAGGTCGTCGAGGTAACGGCGGCGCTCGGCCGGGTCACCGCGGACCAGCTCGAGGTCCTCCGGGGCGAACATGACCAGCCGCAGCGCACCCACCACGTCACGGGGCCGGCGCACCGCCGACCGGTTCAGCCGCGCCCGGTTGGCCTTGCCCGGCACGATCTCAAGCTCGACCAGCAGTTCGCGTCCATCGTGGACGATCGCGCAGCGGATCACCGCGGCGGCCGCGCCGGCGCGCACCAGCGGTGCGTCGGTCGCCACCCGGCGGCTGCCCAGCGTCGCCACGTACCCGAGCGCCTCGACCAGGTTGGTCTTGCCCATCCCGTTCGGCCCGACCAGCACGCTGCCGCCCGGCTCGAAGTCGACCGCGACCTCGGCGTAGGAGCGGAAGTTGACCAGTTCCAACCGCCGGACGTGCATGGCGGGGCTAGGGCGCGCTCTGCGACGGGCGGATGGTCCGGACCTTGTGCCCGCCGAACTGCTCGCGCAGGGCGGCGACCGCCTTCAGCGCCGGCGAGTCCTCTTCCCGGGAGGCGAACCGGGCGAACAGCGCCGCGGCGATCACGTTCACCGGCACCGCCAGCCGGATCGCCTCGTCCACCGTCCACCGGCCCTCCCCGGTGTCCTCCGCGTACGCGCTCAGGGCCGACAGGTCGGGATCGCTGTCCAGCGCGCGGTCGAGCAGGTCCAGCAGCCAGGACTGGACCACCGAACCCTTGCGCCAGGACTTGATCACACCGGGCACGTCGGTCACCAGCTCGCACTTGGTGAGCAGCTCGTACCCCTCGGCGTACGCCTGCATCAGGCCGTACTCGATGCCGTTGTGGACCATCTTCGCGTAGTGCCCGGCGCCGACCGGCCCGGCATGCACGAAGCCGAAGTCGCCGGGCGGCTTGAGCGCGTCGAAGATGGGCTGGCACCGGCTGACGTGCTCGGGCTCGCCGCCGACCATCAGCGCGTACCCGTTCTCCCGGCCCCAGATCCCTCCGGAGACGCCGACGTCGAGGTAGCCGATGCCACGTGCGCGCAGCCGCTCGGCGCGCGGGCCGTCCTCGCTGAACCGGGAGTTGCCGCCGTCGATGATGATGTCGCCGGCGCTCATCGCCGACGCCAGCTCATCGATCGTGGCGCTGGTCACCGCGGCCGGGACCATGACCCAGACCACCCGTGGCGTGGCCAGCTTCTCGACCAGCTCGCCGAGGCTGGTCACGTCGCTGACCTCCGGGTTGCGGTCGTACCCGACGACGTCGTGGCCGGCGGCCCGCAACCGCTCCCGCATGTTGCCGCCCATCCGACCCAGTCCTACCAGACCGAGCTGCATGAAGATCCCTCCAGCGTGTCCCCGCCCCCGCTGGGTCGGTACCCGAACGCTACCTCGCTACCCGGATCGGCATGATCAGATAGCGGTACCCGGGGATGACCTCGCCGTCCTCGCCGGCCGGGGCGAGCGTCGCGGGCTTGAACGCGTCCACGAACGACAGGACCGCGGTCGGCGCGCCCAGCGCGGACAGCCCGTCGAGCAGGTACTGCGGGTTGAAGGCGATGGTCAGCGGCTCGCCGGTGAAGCTCGCCTCCATCGCCTCGCTGGCGCGGGCATCCTCGCTCCCGCCGGCCTCCACCACCAGCCCGTCTTCGCTGAAGCTCAACCGCACCGGGGTGGCCCGCTCGGCGACCAGCGACACCCGGCGCACGACCTCGGTCAGCGCGGCGACCGAAACCTTCGCCAGGGCGTTGTGGCTGGTCGGGAAGAGTGACCGGACGGGCGGGTAGTTGGCACCGTCGAGCAGGCGGCTGGTGGTCCGCCGGGTGCCGCCGGCGAGGCCGATCATGCCCTCGCCGGCGCCGCCGGTGGACAGCGCCAGGGTCACCTCGCCGCCCAGCGGGCCGAGCGCCTTGGCGGTCTCGGCGAGCGTGCGCGCGGGCACCAGGGCGTTCAGGCTGACCTCGGGGTCCTGCGGGTGCCACGGCAGCTCGCGCATGGCCAGCCGGTACCGGTCGGTGGCGAGCAGGGCCAGGGTCGGGCCGTTGAGCTCCACCCGCACCCCGGTCATCATCGGCAGCGTCTCGTCCCGGCCCGCGGCGACCGCGACCTGGGACACCGCGGTGGCGAAGGTGGCGGCGTCGACAGTGCCCGCGGTCTCCGGCATCTCCGGCAGGGTCGGGTAGTCCTCGACCGGCATCGTGGGCAGGGTGAAGCGGGCGCTACCGCAGATCATCTCCAGGTGGGCGCCGACCGCGGCGATGTCCACCGGCTTGGCGGGCAGCGCCTTGGTGATCTCGGCGAGCAGCCGGCCGGAGACCAGCGCCGCACCGTCCGCGTCCGCCCGCACCTCGACGTTGACCTGGCTGGAGACCTCGTAGTCAAAGCCGGACACGTTCAGCAGGCCGGACTCGACGCGCAGCAGCACGCCGGCCAGCACCGGCACCGAAGGCCGGCTGGGCAGGCTCTTCGCCGTCCACGCCACCGCGTCGGCGAGTGCGTCACGCTCCACTCGGAACTTCATCCTTGCCTCCGCGTCGAGGTCCTGGCCGGTGGGCCGGCCGGTGGTCTGGGGGCGGGCAGCACCGCGGGTCAGGCGGGGACGCCCTATCGCACTTTATGGCCCCGCGGCCGCGGCCGCGCTGCCGGCCCCGCGGATTGGCGCACTTTGTTTCCGGGATCTCGGCCGGCACCGGACGATCCACAAGATCCCCTGGCGTGACGATTGTTTTTGAGAACTCTTAGAGAGAAATCTCGTCATCTTCATCGCTGCTGTGGGAACTGTGGAGAAGTCCGATCCGCACAGGTGAGACGGGTTGGCTCGGGGTGGACGGACTGTGGACGACAGGGTGGCTCGGCCGCCGTGCTGTCCACAGCCGGCCGGCCGCCGGCCGGTTATCCCCTGCCGTCCACTGCTTATCCACCGGGTTTCCACGGTTGTCATCCCCGTTCTGTGGGCGAAGGCGGCCGACCGAGTGGCATGATCAGGTGACGTCGCAGCGGTGGCGGCGGAAGAGTCGTATCCGTCGGGTCCACCTTCCGTGCACCGTCAGGACACCTCAGGTACACGTCCACAGCGCTGTCCCCAACCGTTGTCCACAGCCTGTGGGTAGTTCAGGAGGTCTGCTTGATCCGGTTGGTCAGCTCGGCGATCTGGTTGTAGAGCGAGCGGCGCTCGGCCATCTGCTGGCGGATCTTCCGGTCCGCGTGCATGACCGTGGTGTGGTCCCGCCCGCCGAACGCCTGCCCGATCCGCGGCAGGGAGAGGTCGGTGAGCTCGCGGCACAGGTACATCGCGACCTGGCGGGCGTTGACCAGGACCCGGGAGCGGGAGTGGCCACGCAGGTCTTCCAGGCTCACCCCGAAGTAGTCCGCGGTGGACACCATGATCTGGTCGGCGGTGATCTCCGGCCCCGAGCCGTCCGGGATGAAGTCCCGCAGCACCTCCTCGGCGAGGGCGAGCTCGACCGGGGACCGGGTCAGGTTCGCGAACGCGGTGACCCGGATCAGCGCACCCTCCAGCTCGCGGATCGAGTTGGAGATCCGCGAGGCGATGAACTCCAGCACGTCCGGCGGGGCGGACAGCCGTTCCTGGGCCGCCTTCTTCTGCAGGATCGCGATCCGCGTCTCCAGGTCCGGCGGCTGGATGTCGGCGAGCAGACCCCACTCGAACCTGGTGCGCAGTCGGTCCTCGAGGGTCTTGAGGTCCTTCGGTGACCGGTCCGACGTGATGACGATCTGCTTGTTCGCGTTGTGCAGCGTGTTGAAGGTGTGGAAGAACTCCTCCTGGGTGCGTTCCCGGTTCTCCAGGAACTGGATGTCGTCGATCAGGAGAATGTCCACATCCCGGTAGCGCCGCTGGAAGGCACTCGTCTTGTCGTCGCGCAGCGAGTTGATGAAGTCGTTGGTGAACTCTTCGGTCGAGACGTACCGCACGCTGCGCGCGGTGCCGAGCGTGGTCGCGTAGTGCCCAATCGCGTGTAGCAGGTGTGTCTTGCCCAGCCCGGAGCTGCCATAGATGAACAGCGGGTTGTACGCCTTCGCCGGCGACTCCGCCACCGCCACCGATGCGGCGTGCGCAAAGCGGTTGGACGAGCCGATGACGAAGGTTTCGAACATGTACTTCGGGTTGAGCCGGTTGCCGCCGACGTCTCCGCTCGCGGTACGCCGGTCGTCGCGCGCCGGCAGGGCCGGCCCCAACTCGGCGGCGGGCCCACCCCGGCCCGGCCAGCTGTCGACGGGGGTGGCGGCGTGCTCCACGCCGCCGCGCTGGGCCGCAGGCGCCTCGGTCCGGCCCAGGCCGGGGCGGGGGATCCCCGGGTCGGCGTGCGCCGGGGCAGCGGCGTGCCGCCCGGGCGGGGCGAAGAGGCCGTCGTCTACCGGGCCGGGTTGCAGAGGGGCGACCGGCTCGCTGGCGGAGTGCCGGGGGGCGGGGGTCTGTGGGGCGGCGTCCTCGGCCGGGCGTACCGTGACCGCGACCTGGATCGGCCGGCCGAGCTGGCGGGAGAGTGCCTCGGTGAGCGCCGGCCGGAGCCTGGTCTCGATCATGTCGCGGCTGTAGGCATCGGGCACGGAGAGCAGCGCGGTGTCGTCGACGATCGCCCGCAGCCGGGCCAACCGGAGGTACGCGCGGTGCTGCGCCGAGTCGATCTGCTCGGTCGCCGCACGCCAGACCGCGCTGAGCGTGCCCGCAACACCGCCGCCGGTGACGCCGTCGTCCAGCAGGGCGGAGTGCTCGCCGCGCTCGGTCATGTCAGTCACGTTCGCGCCACCCCCATCGCCTTGCCACTCCCCCGGTCGTCCGGCCGCCGGCAAATCACGTGCCGCGGACGCCGCTTACTCCGTGAGGCGGCTCGTCCACAGGTTGTCCACACCCTGTGTATCGACCCACCGCCCGAGCGGGGCGTACCCGCCGCCCGCCCCGGAGCACACCGTTGGTCCTGCGCCGGGCACCGCGACGCGCAGGCGCACGCGAGCCCACCGTGCCGAACGACCGACCTCCACGCGCGGTTCCGCCCGGGACAGGTGACCGGCGGGCCCCCGGCCGGACGTCCAGCAATCGGGCACGCTAACAGCGTTGTCCACAACCCTTCAACCGCGGTCCACACAGGCTGGCTCGCCGGAAAGGGCGAATCATCCGCGCTGGCACGGCCGGAGTGGCCGCCGTGTACCGCCGTGTCCGGCTTGTCGGTTGTCTCGCGCTCCGGGACGGGGCTCACTTGCCCCTCGGTCGCTCGGGCGGAGCGTGAACCAGCGAGTACCAGGCGCGACCAGATCTTGAGGCCCGGTGGGAGAGGTGCGGCGGAACGTTGGGTTGCCGCCCGATGCTAGGCTGGCTCACAGTGCCTGCTCACCGGCAGGCCGCCGTTACCCCAGCCCGGGCGGGTCGGCGATCATCGCGCCACGGTGCGCGGGCGTGCGCGGGGTCTGCCTGGACCCGGCGAGGATCGTAGCGACCCGGCAAGGACCGCAAGAGGAGTGCCTGACGTGAGCAAGCGCACATACCAGCCGAACAACCGCCGGCGTGCCAAGACCCACGGCTTCCGGCTGCGCATGCGCACCCGGGCCGGCCGCGCGATCATCGCGGCGCGGCGGGCCAAGGGCCGGGTCCGGCTCTCCGCCTGAGCCGTCGGCAAGCTTGCCGGCAGTGGGCGCGGGGCGTCCGCCGGACGGGATGGCGAGTGAGGGGATGGGTAGTCGTGCTGGCCGCCAGGCAGCGACTGCGGCGTAGGAGCGACTTCGCCGCAGCGATCCGCGCCGGCCGGCGCGCCGGCCGGGGAAGCGTCGCGGTGCACCTGGCCGAGCCGCCCGCCGGCGATCCGGCGGCGCGGGCCGACCAGCTGCCCGCCCGCGCCGGGTTCGTGGTGTCCCGGGCGGTTGGCCGTGCGGTTGTCCGCAACAAGGTCCGCCGCCGGCTGCGCCATCTGGTGCGGGAACGGATGGCGCAGCTGCCGCCGGGCACCACGCTCGTGGTACGGGCGCTGCCCGGCGCCGCCACCGCCTCGTACCGCCAGCTCGGCCAGGACCTCGACCACGCGCTCGCCGCCGCGCGCAGCCGCGGCCGCCGCCCGACGCGGGAAGCGTCATGACCGGGCGGACCGCGACAGCACGTGACGTGGGCCGTCCCATGACACTGGGTGGCCATGTGCTGGCCTGGCCCATCATCGCGTACCGTCGTTGGATAAGCCCGGCGTTGCCGGCCCGCTGTCGGTTCTACCCGTCCTGCAGCGCGTACGCCCTGGAGGCGATAGCGCGGCACGGGGCGTTGCGTGGCGCCGCGCTGGCGGTCTGGCGGCTGCTGCGCTGCCACCCGTTCCACCCTGGCGGGTTCGACCCGGTGCCCGACGTGCTGGGACGACGCCGCCGCACCGACGACGTTACTGGAGCCGTGAAGTGAGTCTCGACTGGATCTACACCGCTATCTCGTGGATCCTGCTCTCCTGGCACTCGGCCTGGGACGCCCTCGGCGTGGGCAGCGCGATCGGCACCAACTGGGCGTGGATCCTCTCGATCGTCTTCCTGGTGGTCACCGTCCGGGTGATCCTCTTCCCGATCTTCGTCAAGCAGATCAAGTCACAGCGGGCCATGCAGGCGCTGCAGCCCAAGGTGAAGGAGCTGCAGGAGAAGCACAAGGGCGACCGGGAGACGCTCCAGCAGGAGATCATGAAGCTCTACCGGGAGGAGAAGGCCAACCCGCTGATGGGTTGCCTGCCGATGTTCCTGCAGATCCCGGTGTTCCTCGGCCTGTTCCACGTCCTGCGCCGGCTCAACCCGGACAAGGTGAACAAGGACCTGTACGGGTGGACGGTCGAGCAGTTCGACAGCGCGTCCCACGCGCGGCTGTTCACCGCGCCGATCGCCGCCCGGTTCAGCTCCACCGCCGACCAGCTGCAGAGCCTGGACGCGAACGGGACCACGGTCAAGATCATCGCCGCCATTCTGGTGCTGATGATGATGACCACCACGTACCTCACCACCAAGCAGATGATCAACCGGACCGGTCGCGCGGCCGATCCCCAGCAGCGGATGATCCAGACGCTCATGCTCTACGGCATCCCGGCTTCGCTGCTCGTCTCCGGTGCGCTGTTCCCGATCGGCGTGATCATCTACTGGGTGACGAACAACCTGTTCTCGCTCGGTCAGCAGCAGTGGGTGCTGCGCAAGTACCCCCCGCCGGCGCTGGCCACCAGTGGAAAGTCGGGCGCCGCGGGCGGGGGGACTGCCGCCCGGACCGGCGCGGCGAAGAAGACCGCGCCGCAGAAGAAGGCCGCCAAGGGCGGTACGGCCAAGAAGGCCGCCAAGTCCGGCACCGGCACCCAGCCGGTGATCGACGGCAAGGCGCTGGCCCCGCGGCCGGGCGCCAAGCCGGTGAACCCCAAGAAGGGCGGCGCCGCCAAGCGGAGGGTGAGCTGAGCGACGGCTGCCGCGGCCGGCACTGGCCGCCCCGGCAGTCCAGGCGCCTCTCGTCCGTCACGGCGAGCCCGGACAGATGCGAGACGTACTCGTGCGACCGCACCGAGCCGTCCGGCCGGGATGCTCCGGCCGTGCCGGCCGGCGCCAGCCCACGCCCGCGATGCCAGGGCAGCCGGTAACCAGGGCACCGGTCCCACGAGCAGTACCGATCCCGACGAGCTAGTACGGAGATGACACCGTGACCGAGACCAGCACTCCGCAGGCCGACCAGTCCGCGGTCGACGACGAACGGCCCGCAGCCGCGACGGCGCCCGCGGACGGTGACGTGGAGCCGGAGACCGCCGGCGAGCCGGCGCCGGTGAGCGATGCCGAACTGTTCCGGCAGAGCGAGATCGCCGCCGACTACGTGGAGGGCCTGCTCGACATCCTCGACTACGACGGTGACATCGACGAGCTGGTGTCGGGTGGACGCCCGGTGGTGGAGGTGGTGGGTGGCCGGCTCCAGTCGCTCGTCGGCCAGCGCGGTGCCACGCTGGAGGCGCTGCAGGAGCTGACCCGGCTGGCGGTCTTCCGGCAGACCGGGTCGCCCAGCCGGCTGCTGCTCGATGTCGGTGGCTACCGGGCGAACCGCCGCAAGGAGCTCGCCGCCGTCGCCCGCAACGCGGTGGAGAAGGTCAGGGAGTACGGCGAGCCGGTGCGGCTGGAGCCGATGACGGCGTTCGAGCGCAAGTGCGTGCATGACGTGATCAACGCACTGGACGGAGTGGAGAGCGAGTCCGAGGGCGTCGAGCCGAGCCGCCGGGTCGTGGTCCGGCCTACCCAGTGACGCTCCGGTAGAGATCTCCGGTGGTCTGCCCCCACCCCACTGGTGAGGCGGCGGACCACCGTTGTGTTTCGGGTGGATACGCGGGCTCCTGAGAACCCTGGTCGAGCCCGGTCGTCAGGTGGCCGGCCGGAACTGAAGGTAACGCCAATGGTGGACAACCCGGCAGCCCGGGCGCTCTTCGGTGATCGGCTCGGCCTGGCCGAGCGGTACGCCGAGCTGCTTGTCACGGCAGGTGTGGTGCGCGGCCTCATCGGCCCACGCGAGGCGCCGCGGATCTGGGACCGGCATCTGCTCAACTGCGCCGCCGTGGCCGAGCTGATCCAGCCCGGCGCCCGCCTGGTGGATGTCGGGTCGGGCGCCGGCTTGCCCGGACTGGCGCTCGCGATCGCCCGGCCGGACCTGTCCGTGGTGCTGGTCGAGCCGTTGGCCCGACGGACCGCATTTCTCGTGGAAGCAGTGGAGGAGCTTGGCCTGGCCGGCAGCGTGGCGGTCCTCCGCGCGCGAGCCGAGGAGGCGACCGGGCAGCTGCCGGGCGGGCTGGCGGACGTGGTCACCGCCCGCGCGGTGGCGCCACTCGACCGGTTGGCCGGCTGGTGCCTGCCGTTGGCCAAGGTGGGCGGACGGCTGCTGGCGATCAAGGGCGCTTCGGCCGCGGTCGAGGCCGCTGAGCACGCGGCCGCGGTGCGCCGGCTGGGCGGCGGGGCGCCGGTGGTACGGGTGTGCGGCGCCGGGCTCCTTGAGCCTGCTACGACGGTGGTTGAGGTTGTCCGGGAGGGCGCCGCCACCCGTCCGGCCAAGCGCCGACGGCCGGCACGCAGGTCTACTTCGGACGGTGCACCGGGTCGTCTGGGGGCGCGGCGCCGGTGACTTGGCGTTAAGCTCAAGGTGTTTTCCAATCTGTCGGGGGTATCGATGGCGGCCGGCTGGCGGGCACCGTAGCCTCGTTCGCCTGTCGGCCGTAGGCTGGCCGCGCGTAGAAAAGTGGATCGGTCAGCGGCGAGCGGTACGAGCCGGGGTTTCCTGGTTCTTGAGGAGTTCTCCAAGGGTCCGGACGCGAGCGCTGGTAGTGCTGACACTCATCCATCCGACGCGGGCAGGGATGACACGGTGCAGGACAACGGGAAGTACGAAGAAGCAGGCGTGGCTGGCGCCGAGGGCCGGGGCTCGCCTGGGCATGTTTCACGTGAAACAGTGCGAGCCACCGCTGAGGTGGCGGGTGCCCGAGCCTCACGTGAGGAGATCGCCGAGTACGAAGGCTGGCCGGCCGGGCGCTGGGCAAGCCGACGTGCGACCGGCGAACAGCCGCTAGCGACCGAGTACGGCGTGCCGCAACCCCGCGTCGCCGGTCTGGAGCCGGGAGCCGCCGCCCAGGATCCGGTGTTCCATGGCACGCCCCGGGCCGTGCCAGCCAATTCGTCACCGGGGGCACCGACGACGTCCCCGGCGCCGCACCCGGCCGCCGGTCGCGCTGTGCCCATCGGTCGCGCCACCCCTGTAGCCGCGTCTTCGGCACAGATGAGCGGGCATCAGCACGATGGCTCCGTTCCACCTGCGCCGGCCGGTCGCCCCGCTTTTCAGCCGGGCGCGGGACATGAGCGTCCGGCGCCACGGCTCCAGGACCGGCACCAGGACGGCGCAGGGGCACCCCTGGCCCGACCCACGTCACCAACCGGCTCCGCGGCGCCCCCGCACCAGCCGGCAGCGGCGCACGACCGGCCAGCGCCACCACGGAACGGTCCCGTGCCATCTTCAGATGCGACGATGCGCAGGCACGATCGGCCAGCGCCGGGCCCGGACCCGGATCACCCCGCGTCATTGCCGCGGTCGCGGCCGGCCGCTGGGGACACGCCATCGAACGACCCCGGGAACTCTGCCGCCCCGACGGCTCCCGTCAGTCCAGCCGGCGCAGTCCCTTCGCAGCCGGTCTCGTCAGGTGCCCCGGCCGGCACGGCATCGGGCGCTCCGGCGCCGAGGGAGGTCGCCGTCGAGTACGACTCGGGCACTGGCTCCGCGCCGGTGGAGGCACCGTCGGGCACGCCGACATCAGGATCGGGCGCCTACTCCGACGACGTCGACGATGACCCGTACGTCTCGCGGGAGGCCGGAACCGGCGAGCCGGACGACCCGCCACTGGCGATGGAAGCGATGCGGGCGGTGCAGATCCTCAACCCCAGCGGTCAAGTGACCATGCCGCGACCGGCCCGGCGGCGGATCATGGGGGTGGCCAACCAGAAGGGCGGCGTCGGCAAGACCACCACGGCGGTCAACCTCGCCGTGGCGCTGGCCCTGCACGGCAACCGCGTCCTCGTCATCGACCTGGACCCGCAGGGGAACGCCTCCACCGGCCTGAACGTGCCACACCACGCTGGCGTCCCGGACGTCTACGACTGCCTGATCGACAGCGTGCCGCTGGCCGAGGTGACCCAGCCCGTCGAAGGCATCCCGAACCTGTACTGCGTGCCGGCGACCATCGACCTGGCGGGCGCCGAGATCGAGCTGGTCTCGGTGGTGGCGCGGGAGTCCCGACTGGCCCGCGCGATCGCGGCCGACCCCGGTGAGTACGACTACATCTTCATCGACTGCCCGCCCTCGCTCGGCCTGCTGACCGTCAACGCACTGGTCGCCGCCGAGGAGGTGCTGATCCCGATCCAGTGCGAGTACTACGCCCTGGAAGGCCTCAACCAGCTGCTGAGCAACATCAATCTGGTGAAGGCGCACCTCAACCCGGCGCTGGAGGTCACCACCATCCTGCTGACGATGTACGACCGGCGGACGCGGCTGGCCGACGCGGTGGAGCAGGATGTGCGCAACCACTTCGGGGACAAGGTGCTGAACGCGGTCATCCCCCGCAACGTGCGGGTCTCCGAGGCACCCAGCTATGGCCAGTCGGTGATGACTTACGATCCTGGCTCGCGGGGGGCCACCAGCTATTTCGAGGCGGCCCAGGAGATCGCCGAGCGCGGCGCAAAGGTGGAAGGAGCGAGATGAGGAGCCGTCCGAAGGGCGGCCTGGGCCGGGGGTTGGGAGCGCTGATCCCGACCGGTCCGGCCGCTGGCACGGCGGTGATGCCGCCAGGCGGTCTGCCCCGCCAACCCGGTGACGGGCCGTCGGCCGACGCGGTCTCCGGCTCGCCGGATCGCGCCGCCGTCCGGCCCGGCGAGTTGTCCCCGGTGCCGGGCGCCCGGTTCGCCGAGATCCCGGTGCGCGCCATCGTGCCGAACCCGAAGCAGCCGCGGCAGGTCTTCGACGACGAAGCGCTGGAGGAGCTGAAGGCCTCGGTCGAGGAGGTCGGGTTCCTGCAGCCGATCGTGGTGCGCGAGCTGAACTCGGAGAAGTACGAGCTGGTGATGGGCGAGCGCCGGTGGCGTGCCGCACAGGCGCTCGGCCGGGAGGTGATCCCGGCGATCGTCCGGGACACTCGCGACGACGCGATGCTGCGCGATGCGCTGCTGGAGAACATCCACCGGGTGAACCTGAACCCCCTCGAGGAGGCGGCCGCCTACCAGCAGTTGCTGGAGGAGTTCGGGGTCACGCACGAGGAGCTGGCGCGACGGATCGGCCGCAGCCGGCCGCAGATCTCCAACACCATCCGGCTACTCAACCTGCCGCCGCAGGTGCAGCGCCGGGTCGCCGCCGGCGTCCTCTCGGCCGGCCACGCCCGGGCACTGCTGAGCATCGAGGACCCCGAGGCGCAGGACGCGCTCGCCACCCGGATCGTCGCCGAAGGCCTCTCGGTCCGGGCCACCGAGGAGCTCGTGGCGCTTGCCGCGGCTGGGGGCAAGGACAAGAAGCAGGCGCCGCGCCGCCGCCCCAAGCCGGTGGCCCCGGCCCTCGGTGAGTTGGCGGAGAAGCTCTCCGATCGCTTCGACACCCGCGTGAAGGTGGACATCGGTCGGAACAAGGGCAAGATCACAATTGAGTTCGCCACCGTTGACGACCTGGAGCGGATCGTCGGGATCATCGGACTCCACCCGGAGGGGAGCCCTGGCGACCAATAGCCGAGGCCTTGGGTACGTGGGCCCGCCGGGCAGTGGCTCGGCGGGCCTTTTGTCTCCCCGGATAATCCACAGCAGTTATCCACAGGATGGCCGTGGGTGGCATGAAAGTGCTCGCAGAGCGGCCTTTGATGCTGTGGACAATGTTGGGGAGCGAGCGTGGTTTCACGTGAAACGAGGGCCCGATTCCGGAGTGGATCCGACTGGTGGTTTCACGTGAAACACGCGGCAGCGCAAGCCGATCCGGTGAGCGACATCCCCGCGCGGCTCCGCTAGGGTCAGCCTCGTGCCAGACACCCCACTCTCCCTTCCCGATTTCACCCGCTGGCCTTCCTTCCCCTTTGAGGGCGACATACGGGTGAAGCCGCTCGACCCGCCGGTCGAGGTGGAGCCGCCGCGCAAGGGCGAGGATCCGGCGGACTGCACCGCCTGTGCGGCACCGGACGACGCGTACATCTGGGTCAGCGACCGTTGGCGGGTTCGCGCGATGGACCGGCCGACGGGGCTGCCCATGGTCCTGATCCTCGAGTCCCGGTCTCATCTGGATCTCGGCGATCTGCCGAACATGCTCGCCGCGGAGCTTGGTGTGATGACCGTCCGGCTGGAGCGCGCCATCCGGTCACTGGACGACGTGGCCCGGGTCCACGTGAACCGATGGGGTGACGGCGAGGCGCACCTGCACCTGTGGTTCATGGGCCGGCCGTATGGACGGCTCCAGCTCCGCGGCACCTTCCTGTCGCTCTGGGACGAGATCCTGCCTCCGGTGCCCGAGTCGAAGTGGCGGGAGAACCTGGCTCTGGTCGCCGCCTGGCTGGCCGAGTTCGGGGGCACCCCGCTGGCCGCGCCGCCGCGTATCGACTGGAAGGCGCCGGCGACGTTGGAAGTGAGTGTGGATCCCCCCGCGGATGAAGAGAGTGTGGATCCCCCCGCGGATCCGGCACCCGGAACGACTGAGCCGAGCAGCCCCACCTCGTCCAGCGAGCCCGGTGATGCTGACGCTGCCGACGTCTCAGTCCCGATCACTCCTCCCGAGCCGGTATCCGGCCATGCGTCCGCGCCCACTGCCGACCCGAGCGAGTCGGAGCAATCCGGCCACGTACCGGCCGAGGCGGACGCACCGCCTCCCCATGAGTCGAAGGCAACCCGGGATCCCGTGCCAGGCGCCTCAAGGCCTTGAAGGCGGCGCCGGGGCAGCTTCTTCGACGGCGGTCCGTCAGCAGACAAGCCGAGACGCAGCGCCGCCACGCCACTGACGGGCCGGTCGCCGGCGTCGGTGCGGTTCAGCCACGGCTGCGCGGTTCAGCCATGGCTGCGCCAGGCCGCGCCGTCACCGGCCCGCCGGGCCAGCCCGGCCACGTCGAGTACATGGATGCCGCGCGGCCTGATCGAGATCAGGCCGCGCGCACGCAGTGACCGGAGCGCTCGGTTGACGGTCACCCGGGACAGCCCCAACTCGGCAGCGAGCCCGGCCTGCCCGGCGGGCAGACGCACCGTCGTGCTGCCGGCCTCAAGCCGCCGAGCCAGCCAGCCGGCGACCCGCGTGGGCGCGCTCAGCAGCGCCGCCTCGACCCGGTTCTGATCCCGTTCGCGGACCATCCTCGCCAGGGCGGCGAGCAACCGGGCAGCGCTGTCCGGATGCCCGGTGACTGCCGCCAGGAGCGGCCCGCGGGGCAGGTAGGCGACCTCCACCGCGGTACGCGCGGTGACCGCGGTCGGGTGGGTGCCTGAGCCGAGCAGCGCCACCTTGCCGATCCCGGCCGGCGCACCGTAGCCCGCGAGCACCACCTCGGTGCCGTCCACGCCGCGGACGCTCTCCACCACCTCTCCGGCGAGTAAAACGATGAGCTGGTCGGCCGGGTCACCTTCGGTGCACAGGATCTGCCCGGCCGGGTACCGGCGGTACCGGGCGAGCGCGGACAGCCCGGCCAGCACGGGGGGTGGCAGCTCGGCGAGGAGTGGCAGGTCTTGGAGCGTGTACGGCATGCATCCATCCTCCCGGGTGTATCGCGGGATACATCGACCGCGTGCCCCAAGCGACTGACCCGGTCCGGTGGTCGGCCCTACCGTTGCCTGCGTGGCGCGATACGTACTAGAGATCAAGTTCAAGAACGAGGAGACGCGGCTGCAGGTGCGCCCCGCCCACCGGGCGTTCCTGGCCGACCGGCTGGCGGAACGGAAGTTGGTGACCGCGGGCCCGTGGGCCGACGACACGGGCGCGTTGCTGATCTTCGAGGCCGACAGCGAGGCCGAGCTGCGGCGGCTGCTCGCGGCCGACCCGTACCGGATCGCCGACGTCTACGACGAGGTCAGCCTGCGGGAGTGGCGGCCGATCTTCCCGTAGCGCCGCGCCGGGCCGCGGCCCGGGCCACCAGTGTCGCCAGCAGCTTGCCGAAGTCCAGGCCGGCCGCCTGCACCGCCATCGGCAGCAGCGAGGTCTCGGTCATGCCTGGGGAGACGTTCACCTCCAGCACGTGCGGTGCGCCCTCCGCGTCCACGATCAGGTCGACGCGGGACAGGTCGCGCAGGCCCAGCGAGGTGTGCGCGGCGAGCGCCGTGCGGCTCACCCGGGCCGCGGTCTCCGCGTCCAGCCGTGCCGGGGTGTGCCACGTGGTCAGCCCGGCCGTGTAGCGGGCGGCGTAGTCGTACACGCCGTTCTGCGGGACGATCTCCACCGGTGGCAGCGCCTGCGGGCCGTCGCCCAGGTCCACCACCGAGACGGCGACGTCCATCCCGGCGACAAACTGCTCGACCAACGCGGTCGAGTCGTAGGCGAAGCAGCCCACCATGGCCGCGGGCAGCTCGCCCGCTTCCCGGACCACGGCCGTCCCCAGGCCGGAACCACCTTGCGCGGGCTTGACCATGAGCGGCAGCCCGAGCCGGTCCACGATCCGGTCCAGCACCGCGACCGCACCGAGCTCGGAGAAGCGGTCGTGTGGCAGGGCCACCCAGTCGGGAGTGGGAATGCCGTGCTCCCGCAGCACCGCCTTGGCGGACGGCTTGTCCCACGCCAGGCGCGCACCCTGGGCATCCGGGCCGACGTACGGCACGTCGCACAGATCGAGCACGCCGCGCAGCGAACCGTCCTCACCGGTCGCCCCGTGCAGGGAGATCACGACGGCGTCCGGCGGGTCGGCCTGCAGCAGCGGCAGCAGTGAAGCGTCGGCATCGCGCAGCTGCGCGTCGATCCCGGCAGACCGCAGGGCGTCCAGCACACGGCGGCCCGAGCGCAGCGAGACCTCGCGCTCGTACGACAACCCGCCAGCGAGTACGAGAACGTTCAGGTCCGCGTCCACGACTCAGATCATGCCAAGTCGGGGCCGGGTGCGTCCGCACCGCCGCCGGCCCGCCAGGCCCCCGTGCCGGTGCCGGCCGGGCGGACCGCCGCGGCGCCGAACACCTTCCGCAGCGCCATCTCCTGCTCGATGACCGAGGCGAGCCGGCGCACGCCTTCCCGGATCCGCTCCGGCGGCGGGAAGGAGAAGTTGAGCCGCAGGTTCTCCCGGCCGCTGCCGTCGGCGAAGAAGCCGGTGCCTGGCACGTACGCGACCCGCGCGTTGATCGCCCGCGGCATCATCGCCTTCGCGTCCAGCCCGTCGGAGAGGGTGGCCCAGACGAACAGCCCTCCGGCCGGGCGGGTCCACGTGATGCCGGGCGGCATCAGGTCCTCCAGCGCGGTGAGCAACGCGTCCCGGCGCTCCCGGTAGAGCTCGCGGTAGGTCTTCAGCTGCTCCTGCCATGGCATCGTCGACAGGTACCCGGTGATCGCCGCCTGGGCGAACGCGCTCGGGCACAGCACCTGCGCCTCCGTCGCGATGACCAGCTTTTCGCGGACCGCATGTGGGGCGAGAATCCAGCCCACCCGCAGGCCGGGGGCGAATGTCTTGGAGAACGTGCTGAGGTAGAAGACGCCGTCGCGACGGCGGGCGCGCAGGGGCGCCGGTGCCTCGCCTTCGAAGCCGAGCTGGCCGTACGGGTCGTCTTCGACCACGAGCAGCCCGGCGCGTTCGCAGATGTCCAGCACCCGCTCCCGCCGGTCTTCGGTGAGCGTGACGCCGGCCGGGTTCTGGTAGGTGGGGATCGTGTAGAGGAACTTGGCCCGCCGCCCGCTACGCGCCACGTCGGCGATCGCCTGCTCCAGCGCCTCCGGGATCAGCCCGTCGTCGTCCATAGGCACATGGACGACCTGCGCCTGAGCGCTCTGGAAGACGCCCAGCGCGCCCACGTAGGTGGGTCCCTCGGCGAGCACCACGTCACCCGGATCGAGGAAGAGCCGGGCGACCAGGTCGAGCGCCTGCTGGCCGCCGACGGTGACCACAACGTCTTCGGGCGAGGCGCCGCTGGACACGTCGATGCCGGACAGCGCCATGACCTCGCAGATCCGTTCCCGCAGCTCGAGGGTGCCCTGGCCGATGCCGTACTGCAGGGAGGTCGGGCCGTGCTCGACGACGAGCCGGGCCAGCATCTCGCCGACCGCATCCAGCGGAAGGGCGGCGACGTAGGGCGCGCCGCCCGCCAGCGAGACCACCTCGGGGCGGCTCGCCACCGCGAAGAGGGCGCGGATCTCGGAGGCCGTCATGCCCTGGACCCGCCGGGCGTATCGGTCGGTGTAGTCGTCGAGAGTGGTGCCGGTGGCGGCTCGTGCGGCCGCCGGGGTCCGGGACGATGCGGACTGACCCTCCTGCGGCATACTCACGAGACTTACCTCCGGGCTGTTGGCGCGTTCTGTGCGATGGTAGCCACTGCCTCTTTGCCTGGTCATCGCATTCCCACTGGGTGACGACCAGCGATTCAGCGGTCGCCCCTGTTGGTTCCCAGCCGCCTTGGCATCCCGCCCGGATTGGCCCGTTCGGGTGACCGGGTTGCCCGGCCTCTCCCGTGGCGTGAGGTTCCGGCGTAGCATTCCTCAGTTGGGGGGACGGGGGTTGTCGGAAGGCCGACGGAGCCGCCGCGGAGCGGCGGCATAGGGAGTGCCGTAGTGGGTTTGCTGGAGCGCCCTGCGCTACGGGGAACGTGGCAATGTCACGACGTCTGGTCAATCTGACCCTCGACACGCTCGAGGACCTGCCACGGCCGTGCCGGCAGTGCGTCTACTGGGAGCTGGATCCGGTGGCCGCCGACCGGGCGTGTGCGGCCGGCGACCCGGGCCTGGAGAAGGAGGCCTGGGTCTCCCAGACGCTGCTGGAGTGGGGCTCCTGCGGAAAGCTTCTCTATGTCGACGGGATGTCCGCCGGCTTCGTCATGTACGCGCCCCCGGCCTACGTGCCCCGCTCGATGGCCTTCCCCACCTCGCCGGTCTCGGCCGACGCCGTCCTGCTGATGACGGCGAACGTGGTGCCCTCGTTCGCCGGTGGCGGTCTCGGCCGGATGCTGGTGCAGGGGGTCGCGCGCGACCTCGTCAAGCGCGGGGTCAAGGCGATCGAGGCGTTCGGCGACGCCAAGTACGGCGAGGCGGATGCCACCGGCCGGCCGGGCGACGGCTCGGGCTGCCTGGCTCCCGCCGACTTCTTCCTCTCCGTGGGCTTCAAGACGGTACGCCCGCACCCGCGCTTCCCCCGGCTGCGGCTGGAGCTGCGCACCGCGCTGTCCTGGAAGTCCGATGTGGAGTACGCGCTGGAGAGGCTGCTCGGCTCGATGAGCCCGGAGACCCTGCTGCGTCCGGTACGCCCGGCCACCCGCTCGATGCTGTGATCCGGCCGCCGCGCCGGCGCCCGGTGGCCGTCCACGCCTCGGTTGATGCCGTTCAGGTGGTGGCGGAGAGGGCGGCGCGCAGGGTACGCACGTCGATCGATCCGGTGGCCACGTCCTGGTCGACCGGGTAGTACATCCGCTGCACCGCGGCGACCACCGCTTCCGCCACCCGCTCCCGGAACAGCGGGTCGACCAGCCTGGCCCGGTCCACCGGCGAGGTGAGGTAGCCGACGTCCACCCGTACCGCCGGCATCCTGGTCAGCCGTAGCAGCTCCCAGGTCTTGGCGTGGGTCCGGCAGTTGCGCATTCCGGTGCGGGCCACGATCTCGCGCTGCACCAGCCCGGCCAGCCGCTCGCCGACCGTCGAGGTGACGCCGTTGCCGGTGCCGTAGTGGAAGGTGGCCACTCCGTCCGCGGCGGGGTTGCGATGCCCGTCGATGTGCAGCGAGATCAGCAAATCCGCGCCGAGCTCGTTGGCCAGCTGGGCGCGGTCCAGATCCGGCAGCGGCGTCACCGGCCGCGGCCCGCGGGTCAGATGCACCCGCATGCCGGCCGCGCCGAGCCGGCCCTCGAGCCGGGCGGCCAGGTCGAACGCCAGGTCCGCCTCGGTCCAGCGCAGCGCGCCGTCCTGCACCACGACGCCCGGGTCGGTCGCGCCGTGCCCCGGGTCGATGACGATCCGCTTGCCCACCAGCGCGGGGCCGGACTGCCGGAAGAACTCCGCCTCGCGCAGCCACTGCGGGCGCCCGCCGACCACCTTGCGACCCAGCCGGCGCAGCGCGTGCAGGGTCTGCGGACCACACGACCCGTCCGGGGAGAGCCCGACCTCGCGCTGGAACGTGGCGACCATCCGCGCGGTGCGTGGACCGTAGATGCCGTCGGCGCGGCCGACGTCGTACCCCATCTCCAGCAGCCGCTCCTGCAGCGCCCGGACGTCCTCGCCCACCAGCGGCTCGCTCACCGCGTGGTAGAGCGTGCGGGCCCCCAGCCGCCACCGGGCCGCGTCCAGCGCCCGCCAGGTCTCGTTGCCGACCATGCCGTCGACGGTGAGGCCCCGGCTCTGCTGGAAGGCGCGTACGGCCTGCTCAGTCGCGTGGTCGAACTCGTCGTCGCCGGCGGCGGGCAGCAGCTGGAGGCCGGCCAGGATGGATTTGATCTCGGATACCGCCGGCCCACGATCGCCCCGTCGGATCGCGCGCAACACTGATCCTCCCTCGCGGCCGAAAGGTGCCTGCTCCCGCGCGCCGGACCCGGCCGCGCCGCGCGGTCACCAGCGCAGACTACCGCGCGCCTGCTTATCGACGCTCAGCTATAGAGCCGCTTCGATCATCCGGATCAGGTCGCCCTTCGGGCGGGCGCCGGCGACGGACTTCACCGGCTGGCCGTCCTTGAACACGGTGAGGGTCGGCACCGACAGCACCCGGTACGCCTGCGCGGTCTGCGGGTTCTCGTCGATGTTGAGCTTCACGATGGTCACCTTGTCGGCCATCTCGCCGGCGATCTCCTCCAGTACCGGCTCGACCTTGCGGCACGGCGCGCACCACTCAGCCCAGAAGTCCACCAGTACCGGCTTGTCGGACTCCAGCACGTCTGTGGCGAAGTTCGCGTCGGTGACCACTTTTGCCAGTCCCACGGTTTTTCCTCTCCTATGGCTTCCTTTGGCAACTTCGCCGCGCTCGGCCGCCAGCACCCGCTGACCAGCGCTCGGGCCGCCGGCTCATGCTCTGGCAGCGGTCAGGCCGCCAGCGATGCGAGGTAACGCTCGGCGTCCAGCGCCGCCGCGCACCCGGTGCCGGCCGCGGTGATCGCCTGACGGTAGGTGTGGTCGACCAGGTCGCCCGCGGCGAAGACTCCGGTGAGGCTGGTCCGGGTGCTCGGGGCATCCACCATCACATACCCGCTCTCGTCCAGGTCCACCTGGCCGCGGAACAGCTCGCTGCGCGGGTCGTGTCCGATGGCGACGAACACCCCGGTCACGTCGAGCGTGCGCGTCTCGCCGGTGTGGACGTCGCGCACCCGTACGCCGCAGACCTTGCCGTCCTTGCCGAGCACCTCGTCGACGACGGTGTTCCACTCCACCCGGATCTTCGGGTCGGCGAGCGCCCGGTCCGCCATGATCTTGCTGGCCCGGAACTGGTCCCGCCGATGGATGATGGTCACCGATTCGGCGAACCGGGTGAGGAAGGTCGCCTCCTCCATCGCCGAGTCGCCGCCGCCCACCACCGCGATCCGCTGGCCGCGGAAGAAGAAGCCGTCACAGGTCGCACACGAGGAGACGCCGTGGCCGAGCAGCTCCTGCTCTCCGGGTACGCCCAAGGGACGCCACGCCGAACCGGTGGCGAGGATCACCGCGGGTGCCTGGTAGGGCGTCTCACCCACCCAGACCGTCTTGATCTCCCCGGTCAGCTCGACCCGGGTGGCGTCGTCGGTGATGAACTCGGCACCGAACCGCTCCGCCTGCTTGCGCATGCTGTCCATCAGCTCCGGCCCCATCACGCCGTCCGGGAAGCCGGGGAAGTTCTCCACCTCGGTGGTGGTCATCAGCGCCCCGCCGGACTGCACGCCCTCGATGACCAGCGGCTTGAGGTTGGCCCGCGCGGCGTACACCGCGGCGGTGTATCCCGCCGGGCCCGAGCCGATGATGATCAGGTTGCGGACCTCGTCCACTTCCGACTCCCAAACATTGACGCTGCGCAGAGCAAAACTCATCGTACGAACGGGAAATTCCCCGCGGGAGGTGGCGTGCGGGATCTCACGCAAGACTCCCGCCCGGGCACAACCCGCAGCGTACGCCTGGCTAGCTGCCCTCGGTGCGCGTGCTGTACCGGGTGTCGGGGCCGGTCAGCCCACAGTTCGCGCCGGAGACCCAAACCACGTCGGGCAGCAGCACGACGACCGCGGGCGATCCCTCGAACCGGGCGAGATCCACCAGGCGCACCTGGGTGGCCGGTTGCGCGTCCGCCGCCTTGATCGCGGCGAGGCACGCGGAGAGTGCGGCCGGGTCGGTGAGCCGGCGTAGCGGTTCGGGAACGCCTGACATCTGGGTCGAAGCCTGCGGCGCGGCGAGTGCCTTGGTGCGCACTTCGCTGGTCAGCCGGCGCACCGTCTCCCGGCGGTAGTTGGTACCGGTGGCCACGATCGGAGGCGCAACGTCCGACTCGGCGTCCTTGCGCAATCCTTGCGACGTGCCCTCGCCCGGGGCGATCAGCGGGGCACGCCCGTCGCCGGACAGCTTGGCCGCGTCCGGCACCGCCGCACGGTCGGCCGCCCCGCCGCCGGCATTGGTGGCGACGTCCTGCCGGCCCGACTCCGGCCAGAGCGCGGTCGCGCCGAGACCGACGAGGACCAGCACGCCGGCCGCGGCCGCGACCGGCGCGAGCCGCCGAACCCAGCGCCGCCGCGGAGCCAGCGGCACGACCGTCCCGCTCTCCTGCCGGCGTACCGCGGTGAGCGCCGCTTCCAACCTGCCGAGCACCTCGGCCGGCATCTGGTCCCGGTCGGCGCCGAGGGTGCCCAGATCCACTCGTACCGCTTCCATGGCGGCGCTCGTCTGGGCGTACGCCCGGCTCCAGGCGGGGTCGTCGGCGATGAGGCGCTCGACGGCGGCCGCCTCCGGCGTGCCGTCCAGTGCCCCGCCGATGTAGTCGGCCAGCAGGTCGAGGTCTACCCCGCGCCCGTGCGTCACCGCCCGCCCTCCTGTGTTGCCCGTGCGGACTGAGATGTGACGTTCCCGCCGGTTGACGGGTTCCCGTACGCCGCGTCACCCGGGTCTGGCCGTAGGTGGCCGAGGAGCACGGCCAGCCTGGCCCGCCCCCGCGCGCAGCGGCTCTTCACCGTGCCCTCGGCGACGCCGAGAATCTCCGCCACCTCGGCCACCGAGTAGCCCTGCAGGTCGACCAGGACCAGCGCGGCCCGCTGCTCGGCCGGTAGCTGCGCGAGCGCCTGGCGGACCACCAGCGCGGTGTCGTGGTCGACCGGCGGGGCCGCCGGCTCCGGCCCGGCACCGCCGGCGGAATCCTGATCGAAGTGGCGGGTGCCATCCGGCAGGGGCACGGTCGGATGCGACTGCCGGCGGCGCACCCGGTCCAGGCAGGCGTTCACGACGATGCGGTGCAGCCAGGTGGTGACCGCCGAGTCACCGCGGAACCGGCCGGCGGCGCGGTGCGCGGACAGCAGCGCGTCCTGCAGCGCGTCGGCCGCCTCCTCCCGGTCGCCGAGCGTGCGCAGCGCGACCGACCAGAGCCGGTCGCGGTGCCGGCGCAACAGCTCGGCGAACGCCTCCGGCTCTCCGGCGACATGGGCGCGCAGCAGCTCCTCGTCGCTGGCTGGCCGGTCGCTCACCGCTGCACGATAACGCTCCGCCGCTAGGAACCGTTGACCTCGATCTCTTGTACGCCGATTTGGTACTCGCCCGTCTCGTCCTTCGGCATCGAGGTGATCCACAGCAGCAGGTACCGGTACGTCTTGTCCGGGTCGAAGCCGCCGAACGCCATCGTGGTACCGCCGTCCGTGATCGGCTCGCCGACCGTGGTGTACCTGCTCAGGATCTGCTGGTCGCCGGCGCGGGTGCTGCCCGGGTCGGTGGTGCCGGTACGGAGCTCGGCGGACGCACCGGCCGCCGACAATTCGACCTTGACCGCCACGACATGCCGCTCTGAGCCGAGGTCGATCAGCACCCCCATGCCCGGCTTGATACCGCCGAACTTGGGATTGCCCCGGTAGTGCTGGGTCTTCCAACCCGTATTGGTATCGCCGTCGACGACCAGTGCAGCGTCTTTCAGCTCGGTGCGGTCGCCCTTCGGATCCACAATGCGGACCTGGTCTCCGCTGACGGCGAGCTTCTGCGCCGGGTTGTCAGCGCCGCCGCCGGTTGACGGCGCCGCGGTCGGTGAACCGGTGGCCTGAGCGCCGGTCGCCTGCGGGGTCTCGTCCGAGCCACCGGTCAGCAGCGGGACCAGGACCAGCAGCACCACGAGGGAGACCGCGGCGATCGCGGCGATACCCATGACAATCTTGCGCCCGGTGGGCCGGGGTGGCTCGGGTCGGGTCTCGCCGCTGAACCGCAGCGGGCCGCTGTCGTCGAGGAACCGCTCGTCGGCGGCGCTGTCCAGCCGGCCCAGCTCGGCGGCGAGCAGCTCCGCGGTGGGCGGCTCGACCTGCGGGTCGAGCAGGTCCATGGTGAGCTTGTCGAGGTAATCGGGCACGCCGGCGCGGCTCTGCCGCGGCGAGGCGAGCGCGCCGCTGGAGTCGCGCACCGCGTCGGGCAGCGCGGTCCGGCCGGCCTCCGCCTGCGGCCAGTGTCCGGTCAGTGCGAAGTAGAGCACCCCACCCACCGCGCGGACGTCGCCGATCGCGCTGGCGGTGCCGTCGGCCCGGGCGTCCGCCAGCACCACCCGGCCGTCGTGGTCGATGAGCACCGTGCCCGGGTGGACGTTGCCGTGCGCCATGCCGGTCGCGTGCACTGCGGCCACCGCGGCGGCCACCGCGTGCGCGATGGTGGTGGCACGCTCGGCGTCCAGCGGCCCGGACGCCACGATCTCGCGCAGCGCCGCGCCCTCCACCCACTCGCGCACCACGTACGCGCGTTCGCCCTCGTCGATCGCGTCGTAGACGCCGACCAGGTTGGGGTGCACGACCCGGCTCGCGGTGACCGCGGCCTGCAGCATCTCCATCGCCGAGTCGCCGCCGGGGTAGCGCAGCACCACCGCGACCGGCCGCCGGAGGATGATGTCCACGCCGCGCCAGACCTGCCGGCCGACGCTGTCGTCGTTGATGTGCTCCTCGAGCTCGTACCGCTCGGCGAGGACCTCCCCCACGCTCGGCGCGCCGAAGGCGGTCATCGGCCGGGCGGGCCCGACCGCGTCCTGACCTTCGCCCACCTGGGTCACCCGTCCTCCCTCGGTATGTGCCTGGCGTGGTTCAAGCCTAGGCGTTCGGCGCGTGTGACGAGAGCGACCTTACTCGGGTCCGCGGACATGTCACCTTCCCGCCTGACCCGCGCAATCGAGCGCAGCTCGTCGCCGGTGTCCGGCACAGGCTGTCGCCGGGCCACCACGGGTCTCACCGCCGGCCGAGGCGGCGCAGGACGAGGTCGAGCACCTCGTTGATCTCACGGATCCTGAGCAGTACCGACAGCAGCAGGTACGTGGTGAGGACGGCCGCGCCACCCGCCACGAGCTGGATCGCGGCGGTCAACCGGGTCACGTCGCCGCCGGGCAGCATCTTCAGCACCAGCCAGCCCACGATGCCCGCGCCGACCGCGGCGGTGGCCACCTTGGCCAGGGTGACCGCGATCCCACGCCCGCCGAGCCGGCCCACCCGGGGACGCAGCAGCACGACCGCGAGCACCACGGCGAGCACGTACGAGATGGCATTGCCGAGCATCAGCCCGGTGGCGGTGAAGGACGCGGCGAACGCCATGAAGACCGAGACCTGGATCAGGATGCGCACGCCGACGACCGGGAGGTTGGTCACCGCCGGCGTCCTGGTGTCCGCGAGCGAGTAGAACGCGAACGTCAGCAGCTGGCTGATCGCGAACGGGATCAATGCGAAGCCGGCGACGACCAGGACGCCGGATCCGTCGATCGCCTGTGCCCGGGTGAATGCGCCGCGTTCGAACAACGTGATCATGACGGGTTGGGCGAGCACCACGTAGCAGACGGCGATCGGGGCGAGCACCGCGGCCGAGGTGCGGGTGCCGCGGGAGAGGTCGGCGGCGACGTCGTGGAACCGGCGCTCGTGGGCGGCCGCGCTCATCCGCGGCAGCAGCGCGGTGATGATGGAGACGGCCACGATGCCGTGCGCCATCATCAGCAGCAGGTACACGTTGTTGTAGATCATCGGGCCCGCGACGTTGCCGCCGTCGTTCGCCCGGTTCAACAGGTTCAGCAGCACCAGTACGCCGATCTGGCTGACCGCGACGTAGCAGAACATCCATACGCCGAGCCGGCCCAGCTCGCGCAGGCCGAGCGCGCGGAAGTCGAACCGCCACCCCCACCGGAAGCCGACCCGGCGCAGGGCCGGCCACAGGCCGACCGACTGGACCACGATGCCGAGCAGGGTGCCGCCGCCGATCACCAGCAGCTGGGCCCCGGACACGTTCTCCGGCCGGACCGGCTTCGCCCCGAACAGCAGCAGGTACAGCCCGCCGGTGCCGATCACGACCAGGTTGTTGAGGATCGGTGTCCACATCGGAGCGGCGAAGTGGCCGCGGCTGTAGAGGATCGCGCCGGAGACCGCCGAGAGCCCGTAGAAGAAGATGGTGGGCAGGATCAGGTACGACAGTACGGTGATCATGTGCCGCTTGGCGTCCGGCGCGTCACCGGAGTAGGCCGCGGCGAGCAGCGGCGCGGCCAGAACGGCGAGGACCGTGGCCACGCCCAGGGCGAGCACGGCGAGAGTGAGCAGGCGTTGGGCGTACGCCTGGCCCCGGTCGGGATCCGATTTGCGGGCCCGCACCAGCACCGGGACGATGAAGTCGCCCAGGATCCCGCCGAGCAGGAACTCGTAGATCATGCCGGGGAAGAACTGGGCGGTGGTGTACGCGTCACCGACGAAGCTGCCCCCGAGCGCGGCGGCGAGCACCGCGGTGCGCAGGAAGCCGGTGAGCCGGCTGACCAGGCTGCCGATCGCCATCACGGCGCTGTTGCTGGCCGCGCTGCCGCCTTCCACCTCATCCCGCAGGTCCGCGGTCCGCTCGACCGGGGCATGGCCGGGCGCGGTGGGTGGGCCCGGCGGGGGGGCGGCCGGAGGGGCCGCCTGAGGAGCGGCCGGCGGACCGTACCGCTGGGGGACGCCGATCGGGGCGTGCGGGACGTCGAAGATCGGCGGTATGACCAGGGTGGCTTCCGGGTCACCGGTCGCCGCGGCGCTGCGGTAGATCGATCCGCGACCGCGGGGCGGGCGGTGGCGCTGTGGGTCATGCCCGGGTGCAGGCCCGCCCCAGTCCCAGTTCCCACCCTGCGCCATGCCAGAACCATAGTTGGCGCGGGCACGTGAGGATCCGTTTGCTGATCCCGATAGGCTGGCTGTCCAATGTCCGAAACCTCCACCTCCAGTGGCGCCCGAACGCGCGAGCTGACCGCCGCCCAGCGCCGGGCGGTCCGCGAACTGCTGCGCGTCTCGCCGGTCGCCGACGAGCTGGGCCGCCGGTTCGCCGCCGCCGGGCACGAGCTGCACCTGGTCGGCGGCACCGTCCGGGACGCGCTGCTCGGCCGGCTCGGCAACGACCTCGACTTCGCCACCGACGCGCACCCCGACCAGACCCTCGGCGTACTCGCCGGCTGGGCGGAGGCGACCTGGGAGACCGGCCGGGAGTTCGGCACCATCGGCGCGGCGCGGCACGGGCTGCGGCTGGAGATCACCACCTTCCGGGCCGAGGCGTACGACGGGCTCACCCGCAACCCGGTCGTCCAGTACGGCCTGAGCCTGGCGGAGGACCTGCGGCGGCGCGACTTCACCGTCAACGCGATGGCGCTCAGCCTGCCCGACCACCGGTTCACCGACCCGTACGGCGGGCTGGCCGACCTCGCCGCGAAGGTGATCCGCACCCCGGGCGCACCGGAGCAGTCCTTCGCCGACGATCCGCTGCGCATGCTGCGCGCCGCCCGGTTCGTGTCCCAGCTGCGGTTCAAGGTCGACCCACCGGTGCTCGCCGCGATGACCGCGATGGCAGCCGACCTGCGACGCATCACTGCCGAACGGATCCGGGACGAGTTCACCAAGCTGATGTGCGGCGCGGACCCGGTCGCCGGACTGCGGCTGCTGGTTGACACCGGCCTGGCCGACCAGTTCCTTCCCGAGCTCTCCGGGCTGCGACTGGAGATCGACGAGCACGCCCAGCACAAGGACGTGTACGAGCACACCCTCACCGTGATCAGCAACGCGATCCGGATGGAGGGTGACAGCGGGCCGGACTTCATCCTGCGGATGGCGGCGCTCATGCACGACGTGGGCAAGCCGGCGACGAAGGCGGTCGCCCCCGACGGCCGGGTCAGCTTCCACCACCACGAGGTGGTCGGCGCGCGGATGACCAAGGCCCGGATGAAGGCGCTGCGCTTCCCCAAGGACGTCATCCACGACGTGGCCGAGCTGGTCGCGCTGCACCTGCGGTTCTACGGGTACGGCCGAGGCGAGTGGACCGACTCGGCGGTACGGCGCTACGTCACTGACGCCGGTCCGCTGCTGCCCCGGCTGCACAAGCTGACCCGCTCCGACGTCACCACCCGCAACCGTCGTAAGGCGAGCCAGTTGGCCGCCGACTACGACGCGCTGGAGGCGCGCATCGCCCGGATCCAGGCCGAGGAGGATCTGGCCCGGGTCCGTCCTGACCTGAACGGCAACGAGATCATGGAACTGCTCGGCATCCCGCCCGGGCCGATGGTGGGCCGGGCCTGGCGGCACCTGAAGGACCTGCGGTTGGAGCGGGGCCCGCTCTCCCGCGAGGAGGCCGAGGCCGAGCTGCTGCGCTGGGCGCGCGAACAGGGCCTGTAATGGCTCCGCGGGCGATGTCCGACCGTGCGCGGCTGTTCATCGTCCCGCTCGTGGTGCTGTCCGTCCTGCTCGTCGCCCTGGTGGTGGCGATCGTCGTGGTGCTGGTGGTGCGTGGCACCGGATCGCGCGGTCCCGCCGCAGACGGGATCGACCCGTGCGTGGTCGGCACGTGGCGCATGGTCACCCAGCGAGAAGATGTGACCACGCTTCGCTTTGGCGAGGTCACATTCACCAGTGCCGGTCCCGGCGCAACCGTACGGCTGAACCGTGACGGCACCGGTGTCACGGACTACGGAGCCGCGACCCGCTTCGAGGGTGCCGTCGCCGGCCACGCGATCCGGCTCGATGTGACGGGCCAGGTGACCTACCACTACGCGGCCGAGCGGGGCACCATCGCCTTCCAGGAGCCGGACCAGAAGGCGACGGGGATCATCTTCCTGGACGGTGCGAAGTCGACCGAGATCCCCTTCACCACCAGCACCGACCCGGCCGACTACGCGTGTTCCGGCGACCACCTGACGATCAAGACCCGCCGGTACGAGACGACCCTCGACCGGGTCAGCCGGTGACCCCATCCGCCTGCGCGGGCCAGCGAGCCTGAATGTCGTATCCAGCGCGCATCATGGTGCCATGCGCTGGGCACTGGTCCCCTCACCCGTCGACGAGCTGCTGATCGCCGCCGACGAGCAGGGGCTGTGCGCGGTCGGGTTCCACCGCGTGCCGCGCGACCCCCCACCCGGCCCGCGCGTCGAGGTGGACGACGACCCGGTGCTGCGGGCCGCGGCCGACCAGCTCGCCGCGTACTTCGCGGGCCGGCTGACCGTCTTCACGGTGCCACTGTCGGTGCGCCACGGCAGCGGGTTCGAGCGCGCGGTCTGGGCCGAGCTGGCCCGCATCCCGTATGGAGAGACGAAGACGTACGGCGAGGTCGCTGCGGCCGCGTGCGCCGCGCTGGACCGCCCCGGGGAGGCCGGCCACGGCGCGGCCCGGGCGGTCGGGATAGCGTGCAACCGCAACCCGCTGCCCATCGTGGTGCCCTGCCACCGGGTGGTCGGTGCCGGCCGGAAGCTGGTCGGCTTCGGTGGCGGGCTGGACCGCAAGCGCTTCCTGCTGGAGCTGGAGGCGAGGGTCGAGCTGGAGCGCGCGCTGAGCTGAACAGCCGGGTGGTCACAGCAGCAGCATGCTGATCGCCCGCACCACACCGATCGCCCCGAGAGCGCCGAGCACGACCAGCGCCGCTGTGACGAACAGGCACGGGATCCGCGAGCTGGCGGTCGTCGCCGCCTGATCGTCGTGCTGCCAGCGGTCGGGCGGGCCCGCCCGCTCAGCGGCCTGGCGCAGCGCCCACAGCCTGCTCCACGCCGCCTTGTCGGGCAGCGTGGCCGGGTCGCCGTTCCACCGGATCAGCCGCAGCCGCAGCCACGGATCTGGATTGGCACGCTCGAACGCGGCCAGCTCTTCCGGTCGCGCATCCTCGGTCAGGAACGACCACCGGCCCGCCTCCACCAGGTTGCCGGTCTGCCGGTACACCTCGGCGAGCAGCCGGTGCAGCTCCAGGTCGTTGGGATCGACCGCGACCAACGTCCGCAGTCGCTGGATCGCGGTGTGGGTGTGGCCGAGAGCGAGGTCGTTTTTGACTCTTGCGAGCACATCCGACTTCGCCACGCATAAATGATCGATGATGCCGCACTGGACACGCCAGACGTTTCGGGCAACGAAATGACAACGGCGCTACAGGTGCCTTACCGCAGCAGCCACTGCACCACGGTCAGCGCGCCCAGCACGACGAAGAAGGCGGCCGCCAGGCCGGCGGCGCCGAGTCCGGCGATACGCGGTGACCACCAGCCGGCACGCCAGGCGCGCGTGTCCTCGGTGGCGGTGCCGGCCAGTTCGCGCCGGGCGGCCTGGGCCAGCGCATCCAGCCGGGCGCGGGCGTACCCGGTCGGGGCTGGACCGAAGTCCCAGGCCCGGTTGCGCGGCGCTGCCCGCGCTGCCGTCCATGCGGCGCGCACTCTGGGCATCGCTGCGCGCGCGATGCGCCGCACCGCGCGCGCAGTTGCCGCTGTCCAGACACGGCCGCGGGGCGCGGGCCTCTGCGGCCAGCGCAACTCGGCGAGGCGCCGGGACGGCGAGGGGAAGGCCCGTTCGAAGGCGGCCAGCTCCCCGGTGTCGGCACCGGGAGTCAGGTAGTTCCAGCGGCCGGCCTCGATCCGGTTGCCCACCATCCGGTACAGCCGGGCCAGCCGCCGCCGCAGGTCCAGGTCGGTCGGGTGCGCGGCGACCAGGCTACTCAGCCGCTGGATCGCGGGCTGGGTATGGCCGAGCGCGAGGTCTGCCGCGACCCGCTCGAGCACGTCGGGCTTGGGCATGCCCACCACTATCACCCATCCCCCGCGATCTTGCAGTTGTGCACGCCGATAAAAGCGACATGTGCCGCTATTTCGGGGAGCACAACTGCAAGATCGCGGAGGGAGGGGCGGAGGGTCAGCGCTCGACCTCGCCGCGGATGAAGGCCTCCACGGCTTCCCGCGCCTTGTCGTCGCTGTACTGCACCGGCGGGGACTTCATGAAGTACGACGAGGCGGACAGGATCGGGCCGCCGATCCGGCGGTCGAGGGCGATCTTGCAGGCGCGGATCGCGTCGATGATGATGCCGGCCGAGTTCGGCGAGTCCCACACCTCGAGCTTGAGGTCCACGTTCAGCGGTACGTCGCCGAACGCCTTGCCCTCCAGGCGGATGTGCGCCCACTTGCGGTCCAGCAGCCACGGCACGTGGTCGGACGGTCCGATGTGCACGTCGCCGCGCTCCATCTCATGCGGGATCTGGGAGGTGACCGACTGGGTCTTGGAGATCTTCTTGGAGATCAGCCGCTCCCGCTCCAGCATGTTCTTGAAGTCCATGTTGCCGCCGAAGTTGAGCTGGTACGTGCGCTGCAGCTCCACGCCGCGGTCCTCGAAGAGCTTGGCCAGCGTGCGGTGCACGATCGTCGCGCCGACCTGGCTCTTGATGTCGTCGCCCACGATGGGCAGCCCGGCCGCGGTGAACTTCGCCGCCCACTCCGGGTCGGTGGCGATGAACACGGGCAGCGCGTTGACGAAGCCGCACCCGGCGTCGATCGCCGCCTGGGCGTAGAACTTGTCCGCCTCCTCCGAGCCCACCGGCAGGTAGGAGACGACCACGTCCACCCGGGCGTCCCGCAGCGCCTGGACCACGTCCACCGGCGCCTCGTCGGACTCCTCGATCGTCTCGCGGTAGTACTTGCCCAGGCCGTCGAGGGTCGGGCCGCGCTGCACGCTCACCCCGGTCGGCGGGACGTCACAGATCTTGATGGTGTTGTTCTCGCTGGCGACGATCGCCTCCGCGAGGTCCCGGCCCACCTTCTTGGCGTCTACATCGAACGCCGCGACGAACTCCACGTCCGAGACGTGGTAGTCGCCGAAGGTGACATGCATGAGACCCGGAACGCGGTCGTTCGGGTCGGCGTTGCGGTAGTACTCCACGCCCTGTACCAGGGACGAGGCGCAGTTGCCGACACCGACGATGGCGACGCGGACGGAGCCCATCGCGACACCCTCCTTCTTTCTCATCACGGTCGCCCCGGCTGGTCTTGCGCACCCTCCGCGGGCGGTTCGGTCTGGTTGGGTTGGCGGCCGGAGCGCTCGTTGGCGATGAGCTCCTCCAGCCATCGGACCTCGCGTTCGGCGGCCTCGAGGCCGTGACGTTGCAGCTCCAGGGTGTACGCGTCGAGGCGCTCGGCCGCACGCGCCAGCACCTCACGCAGCCCTTCCCGCCGCTCCTCCACCCGGCGGCGGCGCCCCTCCAGGATGCGCAGCCGGGTGGCCCGGTCGGTGCGGGCGAAGAACGCGAAGTGCACCCCGAAGCCCGGGTCGTCGTACGTCTCGGGACCGGCCTGGGCGAGCAGTTCGGCGAACCGCTCCTTGCCTTCCGCGGTGATCTTGTAGACCACGCGGCCGCGGCGGCTGGTCAGCGGCGGGACCTCGGCGGTGTCGGCGGGGGCCTCGCCGGCCACGGTGATCCATCCCTCGTTCTGCAGCCGGCGCAGCGTCGGGTACAGCGTGCCGTAACTGATCGCCGCGCGGATCGCGCCGAGCTTGGTGTTCAGCTGCTTGCGCAACTCGTACCCGTGCATCGGTGACTCCTGCAGGAGGCCGAGGATGGCGAGCTCGAGCACTGCCGCCGCCTCCTCACGTCAAGTCCCGCCCGCTGGCGCGATGTATCGGTCCGATACATCGTCACAGTAAATGGTGGACGGCCGGCCGGCAACTCCGGTTGCCCGGAAGTGGTTTGGTCATCACAAAAAGTGACGGCGGTCGCAGCGCGGCGGGGAACCGCGTACCCTCATGCGCATGCGTACGCAGCGCCAGGTCGTGGACTACTCGCTCCAGAAGCGGGCGCTGCTGCGCGAGGTCTACTCCGGCCGGGTCGGGGTGTACGAGGTGTGCGATGCCTCGCCATACCTGAAAAACGCCGCCCGGTTCCACGGCGAGCCCACCGACGTGCGCTGCCCGGTCTGCCGCCGGGAGAACCTGACACACGTGCACTACATCTACGGCGACGAGCTCAAGCAGTCCGCCGGCCAGGCCCGCAAGCTGGCCGAGCTTCCGGTGCTGGCGATGACGCTGCGTGAGTTTCAGGTGTACGTCGTCGAGGTGTGCCGGGGCTGCGGCTGGAACCACCTGGTCCAGCAGTTCCTGCTCGGCCGGGACGGCCTGGCCGCCGCCGAGCCCGGCTCCACGCGGCGGGCCGCCGGGCAGGTCGCGGCCGGTGGTGCGGCCGAGCGCGACAGTTCGGCGCGTGAAGCCAGACGAAGGCGAGGAGCCGAAGGGTGATTTGGACCGCGATTCACCCCACGAGCGCGTTTCTGCGTACTAGTGAGTGTGAGTGGCGCGTCGTACGCCGGAATCGTCCCCGTATTTCCGGCCAAAAGGCACCGCAAGGGGTGGCAGCCGGTCGCCCCTCCCCCCGCGGGCCAGTTCGTGGTGAAGGTCACGGAGAACCGGTGGTGCCGCAGGTTCGGACCACCGCGACCGGCAGGGTGTGACGAATGACTTCCTACGGCGAGGGTGACTCCGCGCGCGGCCGGGCCCAGGTGGGCCGGGCGCAGGTTGGCCAGGCCCAGGTCGGCTGGGCTCAGGCTCCGGCCGGCAGGGCCACGGTCCCCGGCAGCGCACCCGGGCACAACGGCGCGGCGCCGCGCAACGGCACGGTCGGCCGCGCCTCGGTCGGTGTGCCTGGTGGCTCTCCGGTCGGCCGCGCCTCGGTCGGCCGCGCCTCGGTCGGCCGGGTGGCCGCGCCGCCGGTGAGCCCGGCGGGTCCGGTCGGGCCGATCCGGCCGGGCGGCGCGGGTCCGGGCGGCACCGGCTTCGGCGGCAAAGGCAGCCCCGCGGAGCTGGCCAGGCGTCGCAAGAAGATGCGCCGGCGCAACTTGATCATCGGCGCGTTCGCGGTCTTCATCATCCTCGCCGGCGGCGTGGTGGTCGGCGGCACGTACTACTACGACTCGGTCAAGCCGCCGCAGGAGCTCCCGCTCCCTGAGGCGAGCACGATCCTGTACTCCAACGGCAAACAGCTGGCCAAGCTCGGTCAGGAGAACGGCGGCAACCGGGAGATCGTGCCGCTCAGCGCCATCCCCAAGTATGTCCAGCAGGCGGTGATCTCCGCCGAGGACCGCAACTTCTACAAGCACGGTGGTGTCGACTACAAGGGCATCCTGCGGGCCGCGTGGAACAACCTCACCGGCGGCGAGACCCAGGGCGCGTCGACCATCACCCAGCAGTACGCCCGGGACGTGGCCCACCTGACCGGCGTGACCTACGCCCGGAAGGTGCGCGAGGCGGTGATCGCCTCCAAGTTGACCCAGAAGTACAGCAAGGATCAGATTCTCGAGTTCTACCTCAACACCATCTATCTCGGCCGCGGCGCGTACGGGATCCAGGCGGCTTCCCGGGCGTACTTCAACAAGACGGTGGACAAGCTGAGCGTGGCCGAGGGGGCGGTGCTGGCCGCCCTGATCAAGCAGCCCGAGCCGAGCGACACGTTCAAGGGGTACGACCCGACGATCAACCCCGGTCCCGCCAAGGACCGCTGGAACTACGTCATGGACGGCATGGTCGAGATGGGTGTGATCTCGGCGGCGGACCGTGCGAAGATCCAGTACCCGACGACCGTGCTCAAGAAGGCTCCCCCCTGCGTGACGGCGGCGACCTGCGGGGTCGACACGCCCGTCGGCAACGTGGTCAACTACGTCGCCCAGGAGCTCGACGAGATCGGCATCAGCGACCTGAGGGCCGGTGGGTACCGGATCACCACCACGATCGACCCCAAGATGCAGAAGGCCGCGGAGAACGCGGCGCGCCGGCAGGCCAAGGGTTCGCCGATGCATGGCCAGCCGGACAACTTGATGGCCGCCCTGGTCGCAATGGACCCGCGGAACGGGCGGGTCAAGGCGTACTACGGCGGTGAGAAGGGCGTCGGCACGGACTACGCCGGTATCAACCGGGACCCGAAGACTGGGAACCTCTACGGCGGCCACCCGCCTGGTTCGACCTTCAAGATCTACACGATGGCTGCTGCGCTGAAGGCGGGGATCTCAACCCAGTCCCACTGGGACGCGCTGAAGCTCACCGACCCGGATACGGGTCGGAAGCTCACCAACGCCGGCCGGGACGACAGCAGCCGGGTCTCCTGTGCCAAATGGTGCACCCTCGAGGAATCCGCGATCCAGTCGTACAACGTTCCGTTCTACTGGGTCACCAAGGAGATCGGGCCGGACAAGGTGGTCGACGCGGCGAAGGCGGCCGGCATCCGGACCATGTGGGCCGTCGAAGGCGGCAAGTCGGTTGCGGTGGACCTGACGAAGGTGTCCGGCGCAGACGTCGCACCGTCCAAGTTCGACCTTCAGGTGGGCTTTGGCCAGTACGACATCACGGTGCTGGACCACGCGAACGGGGTCGCCACGCTGGCGGCGCGTGGGATCTACCACAAGGCGCATTTTGTCCTCAAGGTCGAGAAGAAGGGCGAGGACGGCAAGTTCAAGACCGCGTACGCCGCGAAAGAGAAGGGCACCAGGGTCTTCGATGAACCACAGGTCGACGACGAGAACGCCGTCCTGCAGAAGATCCCGGAGCACAACAACGACGACCTGAACGGCGACCGGCCGGCGATCGGCAAGACAGGAACGTGGGAGCTGGGTAACAACAAGTACCCGGGTGCCAACGGCGACGCCTGGATGGTGGGCGCCACTCCGCAGCTGGCTTCCGCGGTCTGGGTGGGCAACGTGAAGGACCGGCTACCGATCAAGGACAAGAACGGCAGACCGATCGGCGGTTCCAGCTTGCCGGCGGACATCTGGAAGAAGTTCATGAACGAGGCCCTGAAGGGCACCGATGTCGAGCGCTTCCCGCCGGCCGCGCACACCGGCGACCCGAACCGCGGCAATGGCGTCGAACCGCAGCATCAGCCCGGTCAGGGTCCGGGTGGGGACTGCTTCCTTCCGGCGTTCTTCTGCCCGACCGACAACGGCGGCAATGGCGGCCCGGGCGGCAACGACGGTCCCGGTGGTCGGAACGACGGTCCCGGCGGTCGCCGGCGTGGTTGACCAGCTCGATCCTCGGGTGCTTTGTCCGTAATGCCGGGTACCGGGGGCGTCGGCCGGTATCGATGCCGGCAGATTCGGTAGCGATCGGGGTACCGGGCGTACCACGTCGCCCGTCATGCGGCAGGATTCGCTGTTATGGGTACGCCGACCAGACCGACGATCGACGACGGGCCGGAGCGGATCGATGCTCCGTCGCGCTCGGACACTTTCGTCCGAGGGCTCTCCGAGGCGATCGGCGGTCCGTTGGGCGAGCACGCCGTCCCTCCCACCGCCAGCCGGGAGCGGACCACGGGCGGCAGGCGGTTCTGGACCGCGGCCCGGATCGTGCTCGCGCTGGTCTGCCTCACCCTGTCCCTGCACTGGGTCCAGAAGTCGCCCTGCCGCGACGGCAACTGGCCGGACCTCAAGCAGTACAAGGAGTTCTGCTACACCGACGTGCTGGCGCTGTACTACGCGGAGGGCCTCGGCGAGGGCAAGGTGCCCTACCTCGACCACCCGGTCGAGTACCCGGTGCTCACCGGCGCGTTCATGGGGTTGATCGGGCTCCCCGTGCACGCCTTCGGATCCAGCCGGCCCGGCTTCAACCAGGGCGAGTGGTTCTACAACCTCAACGCCCTTGCGCTCGGCGCCATCGGGGTGGCGAGCGTCGCCGCGATCCTCGCCCTGCGCCGGCGACGACCATGGGATGCCGCCCTGTTCGCCCTGTCCCCCGCGCTCCTGGTCACCGCCACCGTCAACTGGGACCTGCTGGCGATCGGCTTCGCCGTGTTCGGCCTCTACGCCTGGGCCAGGCGCTGGCCGGTCGCCGCCGGTGTGCTGCTCGGCCTGGGCACCGCGGCGAAACTCTGGCCGGGCTTCCTGTTCGTCCCGCTGATCTTCCTCGGTGTCCGCGCCCGGCAGAGCCGGCCGGTCTGGACCGCCGTGGTGGCCGGGGTGACGGCCTGGCTCGCAGTGAATTTGCCGGTGATGGCGGCCAACTTCCACAACTGGAAGCGGTTCCTCGACCTGAACACGGAGCGGGCGATCGACTGGGGGACGCTGTGGTACATCGGCGACCACTTCCCGCGCGGCAAGGGACAGTACGGGTTCCAGCCGTTCCACTGGCTCGGCAGCCATGTCGATCCGACGCTGAACTACCTGACGTACCTGCTGATCGGCCTGGCCTGGCTGGGCGTCGGGGCGTTGGCGCTGCTCGCCCGCGAGCGGCCGCGGCTGGGGCAGCTGGCGTTCCTCACCGTGGCCGCGTTCCTCATTTTCAACAAGGTGTGGTCGCAGCAGTTCGTGCTCTGGCTGCTGCCCCTGGTCGTGCTGGCCCGGCCGCGCTGGGGCGCCTTCATCGCCTGGCAGGTCGCCGAGCTGTGCTACTTCTTCGCCTTCTACGGCGAGCTGATGGGCGCCCCTGGGCGGCAGGTCTTCCCGGAGGGCGTCTTCGTGCTCGCCTCCATCCTGCGACTGGCCACTGTGGCCGTCCTCTGTGGATTCGTGGTGCGCGACATTCTGCATCCCGAGCACGACGCGGTGCGTACCACCTACCCGTCGGATCCGGACGGCGGCCTGCTGAACGACGGGCCCGAGCCCGCTCCAGTGGCGCCGCCCGCACCGGCGGCCGCCGCGACTGGATAAGCGTTGTCAGCGCAACAGGGTGAGCGGGGGTGCGTCGCTACGGTGTGAGGTGGAAGACGACGGCGTCCTCGCCGACCTCCTCGCGGGTGATGCCCAGACCGTCGACCGGCGCGTCGGCCGCGTTCTGCCACGGCGTGCCGGCCGCCCGGTCGCGTAGCACGACGACCGTCTTCACACCAATCTCGCGCAGCGCCGTGACACTCGCGCTGTCCGGAAACGTCTTCGACGCCTCCCGGATCTCCTGCTGCCGGGTCGGGTAAAAGCCGCTGCCACCGTTGACCATCGGCTGGAACTTGTCGGTGGCCCAGAGCATGACGTTCTCGTCGGTGAGCGGATCGCTGGGCAGCACCATGAGGGGGCCCTGCACGCTGCGCAGCACGGCGGGCTGCTTGGGCACGATCGGGTGCGGGGTGGTGTTGAGCCCTTCGACCAGCACCAGCAGCAGCGGCACCAGGCTGGCCAGCCGCAGCCACGGGCCAAGGCCCGCCGGGGCCCGGTCCGCGGTCGCCTCTCTGGCCCGGTCGACGAACGCGGTAACCGCGCCGGCGGCGAGGACTGCCAGCAGCAGGGTGGTCCACACCACCAGCCGGCCCGGGGTGCGCAGCCCATCCCAGCCAGGCAGGTGGTGGAAGAGCAGCAGGTATGTGGCGTCCCCGCCGTGGAACCTGGTCCCCATCGCGAGCACGAGGCTGACCACGACGCCGGCCAGCAGCAGGATCCGCTGGCGTACGGTCCAGATCGAGAAGAACAGGCCAGCCGCGGCGAGCCCGTAGAGCGCGAAGCCGGGCAGCAGCGTGTTCTCCGGTACGAAGGGCATGGCTGCGCGAGCGTCCGCGTGCGCCGACCCCCACACCCTCGACTCGGCGGGCGCGACGAAGAAGCTCTTCAGCGGCGGCGAGTACAGCTGCAGCTCGGCCACCGTGCGCCGGGCCTCCGGGTGCAGGTCGGCCACGGTCAGGTACGGCAGGGCGAGCAGCAGCCCGGCGGCGGCGAAGACCAGCATGCCGACCAGGTGCGTGAGCAGCAGCCGCCGGTCGACCGGGCGGCGGGGCCGGCGGAGTACCCGCCGGACCAGCCAGAGCAGCACCACCGCCAGCACGGTCACCCCGAGGACGTACGCGAAGGGCAGGCCGATGCCGAAGCCGAGGCTGATCTGCCAGGTGGCGACCAGCCATCCGGCCAGCGCCCAGCCGACGCGGGTGCGCTCCGGACGGTAGCCGTACCGCAGCGACCAGCCGTGGCCACGGGCGAGCATGGCCAGCGACAGCGCGATGCCGCCGGTGGAGAGCACGTGCATGTGGCCGGCCTGGGACAGCCGCCAGGGCGCGTAGGCGAAGGCCGCCCCGGCCACCGCCGCCCCGACCCGGCCCGCGCCGAGCTGCCTGACCAGGGCGTACGCGCCGACGAACGCGAGCGCGTGCAGCAGCACGTACATGATGTTGTAGCGCAGCACCGCGGCCATCGGGCCGGTACCGATCATGCCGGCCGGGGCGTATCCGAGCAGGGTGTCGGAGAAGGCGAAGCTGTACCGCTCTGGATAGAAGGCGTTGGCGTGCCACAGCTGGCCGGGGTCGGTCAGCAGGATGTGCCCGGACCACGCCATCTGCCACGCCTGCAGCGTCGGGTCCCAGATGTCCTGGGGGATGGTGTGCGCCGGGTAGCGCAGCGTCGGCCAGGTCATCACCACCGCGAGCACGAGCGAGCCGGCGACGGCCAGCGTCCACTCGTGGACCAGGCCCCGGCCCAACGCGGCGACCGCGCGGCGCAGCCGCCCGGGCTGGCGCTCCGGCTCCGGAGCGAACGCCGACCAGCGGTCGTTATCCGCCTCGGGTCCGGCGACCTCCGGCTCGGCTGCTGGCCCCGCGACCTCCGGCTCGGCTGCGGGCGCGGTCTCCACCTCGGCCTCGGGCCTGGCCTCGGCGTCGGGCTTGGCCTCCGCCTCGTGCTCGGCCGGCCCGGCCGTGGCCGAGGCCGGCTCCGGCACCCCGCCGCGGACGCCGTCCACCGGTCCGGCGCTCACCGCGCCGGCTCCGCACCGGGCAGCCGGACCGCCGCGGCGCACCGCACACGTTCGCTGATCATCTTCTTCGCCCTCGTCGCGTCGGCTTACCGACCCAGCTTCTCCCGCAGGAACGCGATGTCCGCGCGCTGGCCGTCGGCCCCGCCGGGCGTCTCCACCACGACCGGCGCCCCGGCCGCCCGGATCACCGCGACCACCAGCTCGGGGTCGATCCTGCCGTGCCCGAGGTTGTCGTGTCGATCCCGTCCGGAGTCGAACTCGTCCATAGAGTCGTTTGCATGGATCAGATCGATCCGGCCGGTGATCGCCTTGACCCGGTCGACGATGCCGAGCAGGTCCTCGCCGCCGGCGTGGGCATGGCAGGTGTCCAGGCAGAAGCCGGCACCGTACTCGCCGATGGTGTCCCACAGCCGGGCCAGCGCGTCGAGCTTCCGGGCGCACGCGTTGTCGCCGCCGGCCGTGTTCTCGATCAGGACCGGTAGCGGGAAGCCGCCGGACTCCGCGGCGTACGCGAAGGTCTTGCGCCAGTTGTCGAAGCCGATGGCCAGCTCGTCGACCTTGCTGACGTGTCCGCCATGGACGATCAGCGCCTTCGCGCCGAGCTCGGCGGCCGCCTTCGCGTGGGCGAGCAGCAGCTTGCGGCTGGGAATTCGGATCTTGTTGTTGGTGGTGGCCACATTCACCAGGTACGGCGCATGGATGTAGATGTCGACCTCGGCGCTGCGCAGCCGGTCGGCGTCCGCCCGTGGCTTCGGCGTGGCGTAGCCCTGCGGGTCGGTGAGAAAGAACTGCACGACATCGGCGTCGCGGGCGGCGGCCTCGGCGAGTGGGTCGGTGCGGTCGACATGGGCTCCGATACGCATGGTGGCGAGCCTACGACCAGAACCTGGTCGCGGTCGGGCCAGATCGGCGGATTTCGTGCGTGACCGCATCCGGGCCCGATCGTTTCCTCCGTTGTTGGCAAGTTGTGACCTGGGGAGATGCAAATATGTCGCGCTGTGCCCGCTCGTTTCGGACCCGTGCGGTCCGGCTGGTCGCGCCCCTCGCCATAGGGTCGATGGCGACGCTGCCGCTGCTGGCGGCCGATCCGGCGGCCGCCGCGACGCCGAGGGTCGAGTTCTCCGGCGATGGCGCGGAGTTGCTCTCCTGCGACTCGAGGCCGAGCACACCGGAGCTGACCGTGCCGGCCGAGTCCACCGTGATCTTCGTGAACAAGCTCGACGACGACGCCACGCTGCGTATCAACGGCCGTGAGTCCGCCCGGGTGGACGAGGATGAGTCCGTGGAGGTGCTGTTCCACCGCGGGACGGTGCGGGTGGCCATGGTCCCGGACTGCGGGCTGAGCCTCTCCAACACCGTGCAGTCGGTGACGGTGACCGTGGGGGCGGCTGGATCGGCCTCCCACACGTCGTCGGCCGGATCCGGAAAGTCCGCCAAGCCGTCGCCAACCGACAGCTCCGCGGCCCGGAGCCGCCACGGGTCACGCAGCACCGTGAGCGACCGGCTCGCCTCGCCCGGCCAGAGCAGTCCGGCCGCGCCGAGCGGGGCGCCGGCAGCCGCGGGTGACGCGTCACCCGGCGCGGGCGCCGGGCAGGGCGAGGTCGCGGATGGCGATGAGGCGGTGGCGGCCGAGCCAGTGTCCACCGACGCGACCACCGAGGAAGATGGGCCAAACGGACTTCTGGCAATAATTGCCGTAATCTGTGTTGTAGGCGTATCAGCGGGAGCAATCCGAGCTATTGCCGCTCAGCGAGCAACTAGGACTAGCGCCACGTAAGATAGGAGCCAAACAGGCCCCGCGGGGCGCCTTACATCCAACCTCGTCGGTGTGGTCGTTCCTCCCCAGGTCCCACCCAGCAGATTTGGATGAGGCGCTCCGCGGCTTCTTTTCGCAGTGCCGCCACTTCTCCGCTCTGCGGCGCCCCGCGGCCGGGGCCCCCGCCGCGCCGACCCTGCATGTCGAGCCCGTGGCCGTCCGGCCGGACGACGGGGCCGCGCACCGATCCGGCCGCCGAACAGGTACCCTTGTGCGGTTCGGCCAGCGCCCGACCCCGCCGGGGTCGGTCCGCTCGCGGGCGGGTGACCGCCGGCCGGACGACGCATGACCTCCTGCCACGGAAGGACCGTGGCCGTTCAGCCCACAGGAGGTGAGCACGTCTTGCGTCATTACGAGATCATGGTGATCCTCGACCCGAACCTCGAGGAGCGCACCGTCGCCCCGTCCATCGACCAGTACCTGAACGTGATCCGCAATGCGGGTGGCTCGGTGGAGAAGCTCGACGTGTGGGGCCGCCGCCGCCTCGCGTACGAGATCAAGAAAAAGGCTGAGGGGATCTACGCCGTCATCGACCTGCAGGCGACGCCTGAGGCGGTGGCCGAGTTGGATCGGCAGCTGCGGCTCAACGAGCTGGTGCTGCGTACCAAGGTCATCCGACCGGAAGTCCGCTGACTGTCGTACGGCTGTGCCAGCCTGGTCGGCGACGGCACGGCGCGAGGAGTTAGGTCATGGCAGGAGATACCACCATCACGGTCATCGGCAACCTGACCGATGACCCTGAGCTGCGCTTCACCCCATCCGGCGCGGCAGTGGCCAAGTTCCGCGTCGCCTCGACGCCGCGGTACATGGACCGCCAGACCGGCGAGTGGAAGGACGGCGAGCCACTGTTCCTGTCCTGCACGGTGTGGCGGCAGGCGGCGGAGAACGTCGCCGAGTCGCTGACCCGGGGCGCCCGCGTGATCGTCTCGGGACGGCTGCGCCAGCGGTCGTACGAGACCCGCGAGGGTGAGAAGCGGACGGTCATCGAGCTGGAGGTGGACGAGATCGGCCCGTCGCTGCGGTACGCCACGGCGAAGGTGCAGAAGATGTCGCGCTCCGGCGGCAGTGGCGGCTTCGGTGCATCCGGTGGCGGCAGCGCCGGTGGCGGGTTCGAGGACCCGTGGGCCACCGCGACGCCGGCCCCGGCCTCGAGCGCGGCCTCGGTCGGCGGGTTCGACGACGAGCCCCCGTTCTGACCATCGGCCAGCGATTGACATCGACAAACGGGACACCCGGCCCGATGGGCGGGTGAGGATCGCAATAGGAGCAAGAGCAATGGCGAAGGCTGCGGCTGCCCGCAAGCCGAAGAAGAAGGTGAACCCCCTCGACAAGGACGGGGTCACCTACATCGACTACAAGGACACGGCGCTGCTGCGCAAGTTCATCTCCGACCGCGGCAAGATCCGCGCGCGGCGGGTGACCGGGGTGACCTCCCAGCAGCAGCGGCAGATCGCGCGTGCGGTCAAGAACGCCCGGGAGATGGCGCTCCTGCCGTACACGACCACGACCCGCTGAGCGGAGGCACGGATATGAAGATCATCCTCACGCAGGAGGTCTCCGGCCTTGGCGCCCCCGGCGACGTGGTCGAGGTCAAGGACGGGTACGGCCGTAACTACCTGCTGCCGCAGGGCTTCGCGATCGGCTGGAGCCGGGGTGCGGAGAAGCAGATCACGCTGATCAAGCGGGCCCGCGAGGCCCGGGAGATCCGTGACCTCGGGCACGCCAACGAGGTCAAGGCCCAGCTGGAAGGGCTCAAGGTGAGCCTGTCCGCCCGGGCCGGCGACGGTGGCCGGCTGTTCGGCTCGATCACCGCCGGGGAGATCGTGGAGGCGGTCCGCGCGGCCGGCGGCCCGACCCTGGACCGGCGCCGGATCGTGCTGCCCGGCCACATCAAGTCGGTCGGGGTGTACCAGGTGCAGGTCAAGCTGCACCCGGAGGTCACCGCGAAGTTCGACGTGACGGTGACCGCCGCCAAGTAGCTGAGTCGGTCGGGCGCCGCCACGCAGACAGTGGCGGCGCCCGACCGGTGTCTCCTGGCTGGCAGCCGCTTGGCCGCGGCTTCCCCTACCCGGCGTGCCGCGCGGGCTCCGGTCGGCGCGCCATCCAGCCACGCGCTGCCGGCCGGCGCGGCGTCAACCGGTGAGGGCGGTGAAGACGACCGTGGCTACGCCGCCGCCGACCACGGCCGAGGCGAATCCGATGGTTGCTGCTCGCCATCCCCTGCCGATCAGGCGGATGAGCAGAGCGACCGCCAGGCTGGTCAGTAGTGCCACGCCCACCCGGGGCATGCCTCCGAGCAGACCGTTCAGCGCGCTCTCCCGCGGCGACTTCCCGTCGCCGGCTTCGGCTGAGCCGTCGAGCGTCAGCACGTACATCGTGTAGAGCAGCAGCGGGATGGTGTACCAGGCGGTGGTCACCAGTGCGGTGTGGAAGAAGCCAGGTGCATCCTCCTCGTCCTCGTCGGCTTCCTGCCCCCTCCGGATCGGGGGGACGATGTTGCGCGGGTTGCGTACGGCCCGCGGGGGGTAGGTGCCCTCGAACCGCTGTTGCGGCCGGGTGGGACCGCGCCGTACCGGCGGCTGGTCATAGCCGCGGTTGGCGGGGCGGCGAGCAGGCATCTCCTCCCGCGGTGAGGGTTCGGGCTCGCGCCGGTAGCGCGGTCCGCCGTACCTGCCGGCGTCCGGGTCGTCGCCGGCGTAGCCACGACCGCCGTACTCGCGAGCCTCTCTTGACCGGAGTTCGCCGGAGTGGGTGTCGAAGCCGGACGGCCGGGGAGCAGCGGTCGGTGGTCCGCCTGACGGTCTCGCCGTCGGTCCGGCCGCTGGGTTGTACTGGTAGGACTCGGTGGCCGGGTCGTAGCGCATCGCGGGCGACTCGCCGCCACCGAGAGTCAACGGATCGTACGAGTACAGCTCCGGGGGGTCGTCTCGGCGCCGGTCGTTCTCGGGCGCGCGGCGGGTCGGTCCAGACGACTGGTAGCCAGCAAGGGGGATCCGGGCGGTCTCGCCGGTCTCTGTCGGGCGCCTGGCGGCTGGGCTTGGCCCGCCCGCCACCGCACCCCCGGCCCGCCCTTGGCCGTCGGTGTCGTGCCGGCCGCCGATCGCGCGCCGTCCGCTTCCGTCGGTGTCGTACCGGGTTGCTGCCGCCCGCATCCCTCGGCCGTCGGTGCCGTGCCGGCCGCTGGCTGGGGGCAGGCCTCGGCCGTTGGTGTCGTACCGGCCGCTGGCTGGGGGCAGGCCCCGGCCGTCGGTGTCGGACGGCCGACGCCCGGCGCCCGGGCTTACCGGGTAACGGGGCGCCTCCGGGTCGCGGACGTCCGGCGTCGCAGAGTAGCGAGCGATCTCGCCGGTGTTGCGCGGGTTCGGGGGCCCGGGGTACCGGACGATCTCGCCGGTGTTGCGCGGGCTCGGGGGCCCCGAATACCGGACGATCTCGCCGGTGCTGAGCGAGTTTGTCGCTCCCGGGTAGCGAGGCATCTCGCCGGTCTCCCCGGGGCGTCGCGACGCGCGGCCGGTGTCCCATCCGGCAGCCGGCGGACGGGGCGTCTCGGTCGCCGGGTCACGGTACTTCGCGATCTCGCCGGTGCTGCCCGAGTAGCCTCGACCGGCGGATGCGTCCACGCCGGCGCGGTAGTAAGCAGGGCTGCCCGGCGTTCCGGTGGCCCCGGCGGGGGTCTCCTCGGCCCGGCCGCGGTACCGGACGATCTCGCCGGTGTGGCCACCCCGTTGGGGGTACCTGGGGACCTCCGTCGTGCCCACCCGATGGGCGGGCGGCTCGCCGGTCACCGGTGGTGTATACCGCACGATCTCCCCGGTGCTCGCCGGCCCGGTGTCCAGGCGGGCGTCGCGCCGGAACTCGCCGGTGTCGTACGGCCGGTACGGCGCCCGCCACCCGCCGTCCGAGCTGCGGTAGCCGCCGTCGGAGGTGCGCCAGCCGCGCTCCGGTGCCCCGTAGCCCGGGTCGGTACGTGCGCTCTCCTCCGCGCGTGGACCCCGGGTCGGGCGCCAGACCCGACCACGGATGCTGGCGATGGGGTCCGGTGGGGAGTTGCGTCCGTCCGGACCGCCCGCGGGATTCTGGGCGCCGTACGGCGTGCCGCCGTGGGGCGGGCCGGCACGGTAGATGGTGCCGCCACCATCCGTGCCGTCATCGTCACGCACGGGATAGCTGTCCGAGTCGTAGGCGGCATCCCGGTATTCGGTCACGTCGTAAGCCTCCGGTCGCACCCAACCGCTGTCCGGTGGGGTACGTAAGTGGGGGTCGCGCGGATCGCGTGGATCGCGCATGTCATACGCCCACTCCGGGTGGTCCACGGCCGGAGCGTGACCGTTCTGGTACGAGCCTGCAATCCCCTGCCCAGCCAAAGATCGGCAAACTGCTATGTACTTCGGATGTCGCGGCGCAGAAACTATTTTTTCTCCACACCGTGTGGATCAGTTTTGGGCTGCTCACACGCTGTGCCAGTCTACTGTCCCCAGCCTGTTTACACAGGCTGTGCACAGGACGGCGCACATGGCCAGGCCCGTGTGTCCACAGGTTGTCCCGAGCCTCGTCCACCGGGCCGTTTGAGCAGGCGTGCCGCTGTCCCGTACGGTGGTCGCTCGACCTGCGCTGGACGCACCGGCCTGCGAGCCGGCTGGCCCCCCTCGGCCGCTGGTGGGCCCGCGTCCCGGCAGGCTTGTCGCGGCCGGTGTCCACAGTGCCGGGTGCGGCGTTGTCGTACCCATGAGGTACGCGTTAGGGGGTTCGCTGCGGCGAAGGGTGGAGGGGGACGTGTCGGTCACCGACGACGTGCGGTCGGGAGGCGTGCCTCCTGCCGGTCCACCGCCCGGGGAGGGTGGCGGCGCGTACGAGCGCACCCCACCCCAGGACATCGCCGCCGAGCAGTGCGTGCTCGGCAGCATGATGCTGTCCAAGGACGCGATCGCGGACGTTATCGAGATCCTCCGGTCCGGCGACTTCTACCGGCCGTCGCACGTCACGATCTTCGACACGATCCTGGAGATGTACGGCCGCGGCGAGCCGGCCGACATGGTTACCGTTGCCGCGGCCATGACCGACGCCGGCACGCTGCAGCGGGTCGGCGGCGTGTCGTACCTGCACGACCTGGTATCCAGCGTGCCGACCGCGGCGAACGCGGCGTACTACGCGCGCATCGTCGCGGAGCGGGCGGTGCTGCGGCGGCTGGTCGAGGCGGGCACCCGGATCGTCCAGCTCGGGTACGGGTCGGCGGCCGGCGCCGGGCGAGACGTCGACGACATCGTGGACCTGGCCCAGCAGGCCGTGTACGACGTCACCGAGCGACGGGTCAGCGAGGACTTCGCCGTGCTCGCCGACCTGCTGCAGCCGACCCTCGACGAGATCGAGGCGGTGGGCGCGCAGGCCGGGGTGATGACCGGGGTGCCGACCGGGTTCACCGACCTGGACCGCCTGCTCAACGGACTGCACCCGGGGCAGCTGATCGTGGTCGCCGGCCGGCCGGGCCTGGGCAAGTCAACCGCGTCGATGGACTTCGCCCGGAACGCCGCGGTCCGGCACAACCTGGCCAGCGCGATCTTCTCCCTGGAGATGAGCAAGGTCGAGATCGTCATGCGGCTGCTCGCCGCCGAGTCCCGGGTGCCGCTGCACGTGCTGCGCTCCGGCCAGCTCTCCGACGACGACTGGACCAAGCTGGCCCGGCGGATGGGTGAGATCAGCGAGGCGCCACTGTTCGTGGACGACACCCCGAACATGACGCTGATGGAGATTCGGGCCAAGGCGCGCCGGCTCAAGCAGCGCCACGACCTGAAGCTGATCGTGGTGGACTACCTGCAGCTGATGACCTCACCGAAGCGGGTGGAGAGCCGCCAGCAGGAGGTGGCCGAACTGTCCCGGGGTCTCAAGCTGCTGGCCAAAGAGGTGGAGTGCCCGGTGGTCGCGGTCAGCCAGCTCAACCGCGGTCCCGAGCAGCGCACCGACAAGCGCCCCCAGCTGTCCGACCTGCGCGAGTCGGGCTGCCTGACCGCGAGCACCCGAGTCGTCAGGGCGGACACGAATGACGAGGTGACCCTCGGGGATCTGCTGGCCAACGGGGCGCGGGACATCCCCGTGTGGGCTCTGGACGAGCGCCTCAAGTACGTGCCCCGCACCATGACCCACGTATTCCCCAGTGGACAGAAGGAGGTCTTCCGGCTCCGCCTGGCGTCCGGGAAGGAGATCGAGGCGACCGCCAACCACCCGTTCCTCACCTTCGACGGCTGGACCCCGCTTGGGAGGTTGGCCATCGGCTCCCGGGTCGCGGTGCCGCGCCACATTCCGCCCCCGTTGGCGATCGGGCCGCGGGACGACGCTGAGGTCATCCTCCTCGCGCACCTGCTGGGGGGCGGCTCGTTCCTGCCAGGCGAACCGATCAGGTACGCGAGCCGGGACGAGGCGAATCTGGCCGCGGTCTCGTCAGCGGCCGCCAGCCGGTTCGGCATCACCGCCGACCGGGAGTACGCAGCGGCAGGCGTCACCACGCTCCGGCTGCCCGCGCCCCACCGGCCGGCTGAGGGCCGCGAGCACCCGATCGCGGAATGGCTGGACAGCTTCGGCCTCTTCGGTAAGCGGTCGCACGAGAAGTTCGTCCCGTCGCCGATCTTCAGCCTGCCCAAGGAACAGGTCGCCCTCTTCCTCCACCACCTCTGGGCAGCCGGCGGCTCGGTGACTGTCACCGGTGCAGGGGACGGCGGCCACATCTCCTTCGCATCGACCAGCCGCCGGATGCTGGAGGATGTCTCGCGCCTTCTCCTTCGGTTCGGCATCACCGCACGCCTCGGGTCGGCCACCCCGCACGATCACAGGCCGCAGTACACGCTCGACATCTCCGGCCGCGACGACCAGCTTCGCTTCCTGCGCAGGATCGGCGTCCAGGGAGCGCGGGCCGCGGCCTGCCAGCGGCTGCGGGCCGCCCTGGAGCAGCTGGCCAGCAACTCCCACATCGACACGATTCCGCAGAAGGTATGGAGCCGGGTCGAGGCGGTCCTCACGGATCGGCGCGCGGGCCACCAGGATCGTGCCGCCGTCGCGGCCAGTACCCGGGCGGGCGGCGGTGCGTCGTGGAAGCAAGCTCCGAGCCGGCAACCCATGGCCCGCGTCGCCGAGGTCCTGGACTCGGCCGATCTCGAACTCCATGCCACCAACGACGTCCTCTGGGACGAGGTCGTCGCGATCGAGTCACTTGGCCTGCGGGACGTCTACGACGCGACCGTCCCGGGCCTGCACAACTTTGTCGCGAATGGGATAGCTACCCACAATTCCATCGAGCAGGACGCGGACGTGGTCATCCTGCTGCACCGGGACGACTACTACGACAAGGAGTCGCCCCGGGCCGGCGAGGCCGACTTCATCGTCGCCAAGCACCGTAACGGGCCCACCGACACGGTGACCGTCGCCGCCCAGCTGCACCTGTCCCGCTTCGTCGACATGGCCGTCGTCTGAGTAATGCCCGTGGCCGGGGCGCGCCGGACACGGGCAAGGACTGGTCAGTCGAACAGCTCACTGAGAAAGCTGCGCCGCCGGCGGTGGCGGTAGTGGCCGTGGTAGTGCCCGTGGTAGCCGTAGTGCGGCTGGCCGTACCCGGGCGCCGGCGGGTAGGGCTGCGGGGGCGGTGGTGCGTACTGGCTGGCCGGTGCCGGTGCCGGCTGCTGGTGCCGGCGGTTCCAGGCCGCCTCCGCCTCGAAGATCTTCTCCAGCTCGCCCCGGTCGAGGAAGATGCCCCGGCACTCGGTGCACTGGTCGACGGTCACTCCGCTGCGCTCGTACTGACGCATCAAGCCATGGCATTTCGGACATGTCATTTCCATGGCCCGACGGTACCGGCCGCTGTCACGCCCGCCCTGCCAACCGATCTACCACCTCGGCATCGGCGACCTGATGGAAGTCCCGGTAGAACCGGCCAACCGCGTCGAACCTTGCCGGCTGGAGCGGGCAGACCACCTCGTCCGCGACCGCTGCCAGCGCCGTCGCCGCCTCCGGTGCGCCCACCGGGGCGGCGAGTACCACCCGTGCGGCACCGAGCCGGCGGGCCGCCGCCACCGCGGCGCGGGCGGTGGCGCCGGTGGCGAGGCCGTCGTCGACCAGGATCACCGTACGGCCGGTCAGGTCGAGCGGGCCGCGGCCGGGCCGGAACACCGCCTCCCGCTGCCGCAGCAGCTCCGCTTCGCGCCTCACCACCTCGGCGATGTCGGCCTCCGGCAGGCGGCCGGCGATCTCGTTGTTGAGCACCTGCACACCACCGGGCGCCAGCGCCCCGAACGCCACCTCGGCCGCGCACGGCACCCCGAGCTTGCGTACCACCAGTACGTCCAGCGGTACGCCCAGCCGTTCGGCGACCACCGCCGCGACGAGGACGCCGCCGCGCGGCAGGCCGAGGACCAGCACGTCAGGCCGCTCCGCGTAGCCGCGGAGCAGGCCCGCAAGCACCTCGCCGGCCGCGGCGCGGTCACGGTACGCCCTGGTCACACCTCAGGTGTACGCCGACAGGTGGCCGAGGTCGACCGGGTGGTGATTTGAATTGCCGGGACCGGGCCGGTTCACTGGCCGGGTGACCTCAGCGCCGCAGCAGCGTGCGGGTGCCTGGACGCGGGTGGACCAGGCCGCCGGTGGGCTCGCCGTCGACCTCGGCCTCTACGCCCTCTCCGCCGCCTTCGCTGGCGTCACGGCGGCCACCTCGACCCTCCTGCCGCACCGGGCCTGGGGCGCGGTCGCCGTCTGGGGTTATGCCGCCGCCAGCCTCGCCGTCGTGGTCCAGCTGCTGATCCAGGCGTACGGGATCCGGATCCGTGCCGTCCTGACCTGGCTGACCTGGGCCGCGACCGCCCTCGTGCCACTCGCCGTGCAGGCCGTGCAGCGCGCCGGGGGGCGGACCGACCGGGCGCAGGAGGAGGTGCTGGTGGTGGAGCAGGCCGGCCAGCGCCTGCTCGACCATGGCACGCCCTACCTGGGCCGCGACGCGATCGCCGCCCTGCCGGAGGCCGACCGGCTGCTCGGCTACACCCCTTACCAGCCGGGCATGGCCCTGTTCGGCCTGCCCAGGGCTGCCGTGGACGACGTGTGGTGGACCGACGCGCGGGTGTGGTTCGCGGCGGTGACCGGCGCGGTGCTGGTCGCCGCGGCACTGCGCGTGCGCGCGCTCCAGGCCGCCACCGTACTGCCGATCTGCGCGCTGACCCTCGCCACCGGCGGTGACGACCTTCCCGTGCTCGCGCTGTGCCTGCTGGCTCTGGCCCTGTGCGGTAGCCGCCGCTACGTCGCGGCCGGGCTGGCCGTCGGCGCGGCCGGTGCCCTCAAGCTCTTCGCCTGGCCGGTCGCGGTGGTGCTGCTGGTCCATGTCCTGACCAGGGGAAGGGCGGCGGCCGTCAGGTTCGCCGCCGGTGCGGTCGGGCTGCCGGTGGTGGCGATGGTGCCGCCGGCGCTGGTCGACCCGGGCGCCTTCGTGGAGAACGTGGTCCGGTTCCCGCTCGGGCACGGCCTGGTCACCAGCCCGGCGCAGTCACCGCTGCCAGGGCATTTGATCGCCGAGGGGGTGCCCGGTGGCCGCATTGTCGCCGCCGTACTGCTCGCCGCCGCCGCGACGGCGGTCGCCGTCGCGCTCCTGTGCCGCCCGCCACGCACCGTGCGGAGCGCGGCCCTTTTCTGCGGGTACGGGCTACTCGCAGCGATCCTGCTGATGCCCTCGACCCGCTTCGGTTACCTGCTGTATCCGGTCGCGTTCCTGGTCTGGGCGGCCGAGCTGGGCGCCGGCCCGCGGGGCGGACCGGGCGCGACCGTCACCGTGCCTGGCGTCCTTCCCTGGCCCGGACGCCGGCCCGCCGTTGAGCCGGAAGGCGGATGACCGAGCCCTCTTCGTGCAGTGCCGGCGCCAGGGTGCCGGGGTGGCCACCGCAGCCGCGCTGCAATGCGGCGAGCAGCCGGTCGGCCGGCAGCGGGCGGGCGAACAGGTGACCCTGCCCGGCCACGCACCCCAGCTCCCACAGCCGCAGCCGTTCCGACTCGCTCTCCACGCCCTCGGCCACCACCGTCAGCCCGAGGCTGCGACCCAGATCCACAGTGGACCGCACCACGGCCGCGGCCTGGCTGGACGTCTGCATCTTCGCCACGAACGTCCGGTCGATCTTCAGCTCGTGGACCGGAATCCTGGACAGCACGGACAGCGAGGAGTAGCCGGTTCCGAAGTCGTCGAGAGCCAGGCACACGCCAGCGTCCCGCAGCTCGCCGAGCACCTGGTCGACGACCTCGAGCTGGCTGATGGTCAAGGTTTCGGTGAGTTCGAGGACCAACCGCTCCGGGGCGAAACCCCTGGCCGCGAGACGGTCCAGCACCATGCCGGGGAAGCTGCGGTCCAGCAGGCTGCGCGGGGAGACATTCACCGCGACCGCAATGTCGAAGCCGGCGTCCGCCCAGTCGCAGGCCGCCTCCACCGCCTGGTCGAGGACGGCCTCCGCGAACGCGGCGAGCTTCCCCGACCGCTCCACCGCGTGCAGGAACTGCCGCGGGTCGAGCTCGCCACGGTCCGGGTGGCGCCACCTGGCGAGCGCTTCCGCCGCGATGACCGTGCCGGTGGCGATGTTCACGATCGGCTGGAAGTTGACGGTGAACTGGTGCTCGGCGACCGCCTGGGCGAGGTCGCCGCCGAGGGCGAGCTGGCCCAGGTTCGCGGTGTCCCGGCTGGGGCTGTACGCGGCGAACCGCTGGCTCGACCGCTTGGCCTGGTACATCGCGACATCCGCCCGGCGCAGCAACTCGCCCATGTCCAGCGCGGCGGCGGCGGTGCTGATGCCGGCGCTCGCCTCCACACTGATCCGCATTCCGTCGAGTTCGATGGGCTCGTGGAGGGGCGCCAGGATCGCGTCCGCCCGGTGCGTGGCCAATGCCGGCGCCGGCAACGCGTTGAAGAGCACGGCGAACTCGTCGCCGCCCAGCCGGGCGACCAGGGCATCCGGCCCGGCGGCGGTGCGCAGCCGGGTGGCGATCTCGACGAGCACCCGGTCACCGGCGTTGTGGCCGAGGGTGTCGTTGACCTCCTTGAAGTGGTTGAGGTCGATGAGCATCAGCGCGACCTCGCCGCGGTTGCCGCGCTCGTCGAGCGCGGTCGACCCCTCCTCCATCAGCTTGCGCCGGTTGGCCAGGCCGGTCAGCGGGTCGTGTGCCGCTTCGTGCGCGTGCTGGTCGGCCAGGCGGGCCAGCTCGGAGTACGCGGAGGCGTTGCGGACCGCGGTGCACAAGGCCGAGGCGAATGTGTGCAGGGTGTAGTTCTCGCGCTCGCTCAGGGTGACCACACCGCGGAAGCGCAGCCGCAGCACGCCGATGTTGGGGCCGCCGTTGTACCCCTCCAGCGGGATCGAGGTCGCGGTCTCCGGGCCGGGGGGCGCTTCGTCCGGCGACCCGTCGAAGAGAATCCGCTCGCCGTCGCCGCGCACCAGCCGGCGGTGCTCATCCAGCCAGATCTCCACCTCGACGTAGTCGGCGGAGAAGAGCCGGCTGGCGCTTTCGGTCGCGGTGTGCAGCACGGCGTCGAGGTCCACGGCGTTGAGCGCGTCGGTGGCGGCGGCGAGCTGCTGCCAGGCCGTGCGTTCGGCCCTGCCTCGCAGCCGCGCGGCGTGCCAGGAGTGCAGGCTCAGTACGAGGGGTGGGATGGCGATCAGCAACCAGATGTTCACGTCGAGGATCGCCAGCGTGAGCACCGCCACCCCGAACCGGGCGCCCAGTTCGACCAGCTGCAAATCCCAATGAGCGCGGAGTCGGTCCCGGATCCGGGTGCGCGTGTCAAGTGCCAACACAGGCACGATGAGGGCCTTGTTGACTACCGCCACCGCGACATAGGCGGCCGCGAGGGCACCGAGCACATCGAGTGGGTGGTCAAGGGGACCCGTCGACCCGAGAACGGCGAGGGCGGCACCGCCGGCGACCACCTCGAGAACGCCCTTGGCCGAGTTGAACGCCGACTTGATGCGGGCGACACGCAGAGCGACCTCAGTGAGCGCCAGGCCGGCGGCGACGCAGAGCACGACGGAGTGAAGGGGTGCGACCGCCAGACCGACCAGAGCGGCCGAGTCGGCCCAGGAGATGGACTGCGTGGTGGCCCGGATGCGTACGCGGACCGTAGCGGTACGGCCGGCGGCGACCAGGAAGATCAGTGCGAACTGAGTCCCAAGTTGGCCCCACGAAGGGCGGGGACCGGTGACGGCTCGCCACAGGGCAAGTAGGACGGCCGCCGAAGCCACAACGACGACGAGACCGACGAGCAGCTTCAGCCGCCGGTCGGTCGCGTCGTCGTGAGTCTTCGCGCGGACCACACCACGTCCTTCAACTACCCCGCCATCCTCGGCGGGCCGTGTGTGCCCTCGCCAGCCTACTTTCCCCTACCCGTGGACGATAGATGTCACGTCCAGTGATCGGCGCGCATATTCCTGCTCCTCGGATGTGCAAGCGATCTCCGAGTCGCCCGAGGCCTCGAAACGTTGGCGACTGAGGACCAGTTTAGTCAGCGTGAGGCTAATTTCTACCACTATTTGTCGTTCTATTCACAATACGACAAGTTCGTGGCGTTCTGTACGGAGAGTCCGGATCTAGGAGCAGAATGCTGTCATAAAATCCCGGTGATTCGTGCAAATTCTCCCGAGCGGGGCGTCAGGCACGGGCCTTGTTTTGCCGCCGACGCCGGAGTCGGCCTGCCGTTGTGTTCCATGGCCTCGCTCGACTCGCCTTTGGGAAGTGCGGTGTGCCCGAATAGTTCACGTATTGTGCCCGCCTTCGCGGACCGCGTTCGCCGCTATCGAGTATTCCACTCTTCCGAGACCGGTTGGCCATTGATGTTCGGTCGACGGACCGATCGACCGCGGAAAGAGTGCGATGCGGGCGCCGGTCATCAGCCGGGCAGTGTTGGCGCATCGACTTCTGTACAGTGCGTGGTGGCACGTGGGGTGGTGGCCGTCCATGTCTGGTGTGACCGCGAGGGAACGGACCGTTGAGCTATCCGTGCTGGGGCCGCTCGAGGTGCGGGCGGCTGGCTCAGCACTGCCGCTCGGCCCGCGGAAGCAGCAGGTCGTGCTAGCGATGCTGGCTGTACACGCAGGCCGCGCGGTCGGGATGGACGAGTTGGTGGACGAGTTGTGGCCGGAGGCGCCACCAGCGTCGGCGGTAGCCAACGTGCGTGGCTACGCAGGGAGTATCCGCCGGATGTTCGAGGCCGCCGAGGGGCGCGGAGGTCGGCTGGTACGGCGGGGCTCCGGGTACCAATTCAACGCGGAGCCAGCAGAGCTGGATCTTCTCGCCTTCTCATCCCACACGGCCGACGGGCGTCAGTCGCTGCGAGCCGGGAACCTCGCGGCCGCCGCCACGGCGTTCCGGAGCGCCCTGAGGCATTGGCAAGGACCGATGCTCGCCGGCCTGTCGGTTGGGCCGTCGCTCGCCAGCCGGGTCGCCGCGGTAACGGAGGAGCAACTGGCGATTACCGAAGAACTAGCCGAGACGCTCCTGGCGCTTGACGACCCCGTGGAAGTCATACGGATCTTGCATTCGCACGTGCATTTGCATCCGCTAAGAGAACGTGCATATGGATTGCTAATGAAGGCGCTCTGCCGGTCGGGCGACATCGCTGGAGCGCTATCGATATATGACGACGCGCGCAGCGCGCTGCGGAAGCAACTGGGAATCGACCCAGGGCCGGAGCTCCGCCAACTGCACCGCGCGATCCTTGAGGGCGAGGTAGCCGAGGACCCCCTGCCTGTCCTGACGTCACATCGTTTGCCGGTGCACAAGCCGGCGGAGCTGCCTGCGGACCTGGTCGATTTCGTCGGCCGGGACGCCGAGCTCAAGCAGGTGAGCGCGCTGCTCGGCAGGCTCGCCGGCGGCACCACCGTGCCGACCTGCGCCATCGTGGGTCCGGCAGGTGTGGGCAAGACGAGCCTTGCTGTGCACGTGGCCCACCAACTGCGAGCCAGCTACTCCGACGGGCAACTCTTCGTGAACCTGCGAGGTGCGGACAGTCATCCGCTCGATCCGGTCGAGGTTCTTGCCCGGTTCCTTCGCGCATTGGGCGTGCCTGGGCAGGCCGTCCCGCACGACGCTCAGGAACGGGAAGGGCTCTACCGCAGCATTCTCGCCGACCGGCGGGTGCTGGTAGTCCTGGACAACGCCGCCGGTGAGGAACAGGTCCGCCCCTTGCTGCCGGGAACCTCCACCTGCGCGGTGCTGGTGACCAGCCGCTACCGGCTTGCCGGCCTGGTCGGCATGGCGTCGGTGGAGCTTGATGTCCTGAGTACCGACAGCTCCCTGGCCTTGCTGAGCAAGACGGCGGGTGCGGCACGGGTGCGCGCCGAACCGGCCGCCGCCGAGAAGCTGACGCAACTGTGCGGTGGTCTGCCGCTGGCCCTCCGGGTCGTCGGCGTCAAGCTGGCATCGTCTCCACATCGGACTATTGCCGCGTACGTGGCGCGCCTCGCGGAGGAGCGGCACCGGCTCGACCACCTCGCCCACGCGGGGTTGGCCGTCCGCACCAGTCTGGACTTCAGCTACCAGCGACTCAGTGCCGCCGACCGCACGCTCCTGCGTCGGATCTCCCTTTTGGACGCCCCGGACTTCGCCGCTTGGACTGCCGCAGCTGTGGCCGATCAGACCGTGCCGGCGGCGGAAGAAGGACTGGATCGGCTCATCGCCGCACACCTGGTCCAGGCTGCGGGTACCGACGCCGTGGGCCAGGTCCGCTACCACCTGCATGACCTGATCCGGGTGTATGCCCGCGAACGAGCCGCTACGGAGGAGCCAGAAGCCGATCGCCTCGCGGCGATCCGCAACGTCCTCCATCACTGGCTCGGGCTTGTCGCCGCAGGCGAGAAGGCGTTGTACGGCCATAGCTACCGAGTCCGCGTCGGCCAGGAGATCGGCAACGCCATGCTCGATCGCCCTACCGTCGAGAAGGTGTCGCAGAACCCGCTGGCATGGATTGAAGCGGAGCGCGCCGCTTTTGTCTCCGCCGTCCGTCAAGCGGCCGAGAGCGGCCTGCTTGCGGAGTGCTGGCGGCTGAGCTGCGTGTCGGAGATGCTGCTGTCGCATCGAGAACTGCACGATGAGACCCTGATCGTGCACACCATAGGGCTGGCTGCCGCACGCCGCCAGGGTAGCCGGCGAGGTGAGGCCATCATGTTGATGGCGTTCGGTACGGCCCAAAGTGAGCGTGGGGCGTGGCCACGGGCCCGTTCTCTCTTTGAGGAGGCCGAGGCCCTGTTTGCTGCCGAAAACGACATGCTTGGCCTCGCTGCTTGCCAGTGGCTGCTCGCCCGAAAGGATCGGCAGCAGGGGAGGCTCGATGCGGCCAGAGACCGTTACGAGACGATGCTGGCCGCGAGCCGCGATGTTGATCTAGGTGCGGAGGCCCTGGCACTGCTGGGCCTGGGACAGGTCCAGCTCACTGCCGGCAACATCGACGCAGCCGTCCGCGACCTCGAGTCCGCCATGAGGGTGAGTCGCCGGTGCGGCGGCGTCCTGCCACCATTGCTCGTGCTCTTGTGGTATGGCGAGGCCCAATTGCGGGTGGGCCGCACGGATCCCGCGGCTGCCGCCTTCCGCGAAGTGGTGTCGTGGTGCGAGCGGGCCGGCGACCTGAGCGGCGAGGTCATGGGACTCTGCGCGCTCACCCGCACCATGCTGGCCGAGGGAGACATCGACGAAGCTGGGCGTCTAGCGGCCAGGATCCAGAGCCGCTGGGGACTGTTGCTCGAGCCGCTGACCAAGATTGTCGCCTCGTCCACCACGGCTGCCGTACGGCTGGCCCAGGGTGAGTTGAGGCCGGCGAAGCAGTTGGCCGAGGAGGCACTTGATGACTCCCGGCGGATCGGCGCGGTTGTCCACCAGGCCCAAGCGTTCGACCTCATGGCGGAGATCCACGAGGCCGCGGGTGACCACATCGCTGCCGCGGCCGCCCGGGCCGAGGCCACCGCGCTGTACCCCGCCGTACAGCCCGCGTCGGCCGGTGCCGTCCCGTAATGCGGACGGCTGTCGATTTCTTATCGATTTTTTGTCGGCCCGCCTCCTAGCTTCGCGTCGTGCCGATCGGGACGTCAGGGGTTCTGGGACCGGTCAACGGGTCCCCCTACCCGCCGTTGTCCGGGCCGGGCGTCCCGATCGGCTGTGAGCCACTCCCCGACCGGGAGCGGGACGCCGTGCCGGCACGGTTGTCGCCGGGCCGGCACGAGCGCGTCCAGCAGCTACGGCCGGGTGATTGGGTCCTCGTCGGTTTCCGGCCACGCTCCACCCAGCCTGCGTTGACCCGGCGGCTCGCCCGCCGCATAGGCTTGCCGCGTGAGTGACTCCAGACGGCTGACCCATGTGGACGAGGCCGGCGCGGCGCGGATGGTCGACGTCTCCGGCAAGGCGGTGACCGTGCGCCGGGCGGTCGCCGCCGGTCGGGTCGTCACCACCCCCGAGGTCATCGCGCTCCTCCAAGCCGATGCCCTCCCCAAGGGCGACGCGCTCGCGGTCGCCCGGCTCGCCGGGATCATGGCGGCCAAGCGCACGCCGGATCTCGTCCCGCTGTGCCATCCGATCGCGGTGCATTCCGTCACCGTGGACCTGGACGTGCGGGAGTCGAGCGTGGAGATCACCGCGACGGTCAAGACCGCCGACCGGACGGGCGTGGAGATGGAGGCGCTGACCTCGGTGGCCGCCGCCGGGCTCGCCATGATCGACATGGTCAAGGCCGTCGACCCCGCCGCCTCCATCGAGGGGGTACGCGTGCTGCGCAAGGAAGGCGGCAAGACCGGCGAGTGGGTACGCCCGGAGGACCGGCGGTGAGAGCGCGGGTCATCGTCGCGTCCAATCGGGCCGCCGCCGGGGTGTACGCCGACACCAGCGGGCCGTTGCTCGTCGAGGGCCTGCGTTCGCTCGGCTTCGAGACGCCGGACCCGGTGGTGGTGCCCGACGGCGAGCCGGTCGCCACCGCGCTGCGGGCCGCCATTGCCGACGGGGTGGAGGTGGTGCTCACCAGCGGGGGCACCGGCATCACCCCCACCGACCGCACGCCGGACGTCACCCGCGAGGTGCTGGACTATGAGATCCCGGGCATCGCGGAGGCGATCCGGGCGTACGGGCGGGAGAAGGTGCCGACGGCGGCGCTCTCCCGGGGTCTGGCCGGCGTGGCGGGGCGGACGCTCGTCGTCAATTTGCCCGGTTCGACGGGCGGTGCCAAGGACGGGCTCGCGGTGCTCGGGCCGATCCTCGCCCATGCGGTAGATCAACTGGCCGGCGGAGACCACGCCGCGGGTTAGGCTGGGCCGGTGAGCCACGAGGGCAAGGCGGTGGACTGGGCCGAAGCGCGCGCCGCGGCGTACGCCGCCGGGGTCGCGGTGGCCCGGGACCCGATCGACGTGCCGCTCGCCCAGGCGGACGGGCACACCCTGGCCGAGCCGCTGGTCACGCTCACCGACCTGCCGGCGTTCCCGACCTCCAGTGTGGATGGATGGGCGGTGCGTGGCGCGCCGCCGTGGCGGATCGTCGGGCGGGTGTTCGCCGGCGGCACCCCGCCGGCGCTGGTCGAGGACGGCACCGCGGTGGAGATCGCCACCGGCGCGATGGTGCCGGACGGGACGACCGCGGTGATCCGGGTTGAGGAGTCCACTCGCGACGGTGACATGGTCACCGGCGTGCCGCGCGAGCAGCGGGAATGGCGGGAGCCGGGCGAGGAGGCGGACAAAGGCGAGGAGCTGCTCCCGGACGGGACCCCGGTGACGCCCGCGGTGGTCGGCCTCGCCGCCGCCTGCGGGTACGACACGCTGCGCGCCCGGCCGCCACTGCGGGCCGCCCTGCTGGTCTTCGGCGACGAGCTGCTCACCGCCGGGCCGCCCGCCGCCGGGCGGGTGCGCGACGCGCTCGGGCCGGCGGTCCCCGGCTGGCTGCGCCGCTTCGGTGCCACGGTGGAGCACAGCATCGGGCCGGTCGAGGACACCCTGGAGGCACACCTCGACGCGTTGCGCCAGGCCATCGCGAGCGGCGCCGACCTGGTCTGCACCACCGGCGGGACCATGCACGGGCCGGTCGACCACCTCCACCCGGCGCTGGAGGCGCTCGGTGCCCGGTACGTGGTGAACACGGTCGCGGTCCGCCCGGGCTTTCCGATGCTGCTCGCCCGGGTCGGGGAGACCTTCCTGGCCGGGCTGCCGGGCAACCCGCAGTCGGCGGTGGTCGCCCTGGTGTCGCTGGTCGAGCCGCTGCTCGCCGGCATGCAGGGCCGGCGGCCGCCCCGCACCACAACGGTCACGCTCGGCGAGCCGATCCCCGGCCGGGGGGACCACACCCACCTGGCGCTGGTGCGGTTCGGCGAGGACGGCCGGGCGTACCCCCTGAAACACGCCGGCTCCGCCATGCTGCGCGGTCTGGCCCAGGCGGCCGGCTTCGCGGTCATCCGCCCGCGCACGACGGGACAGGCCGGCGACTCGGTACCGCTAGTACCGTTGCCGTTGATGAACGGAGAGCGACCGTGATTGTCGCGGTGACCACCGATGCGCTGGACGTGGCCGCACACGAGCGCGCGGTGGCCGACTCGCGGGCGGGCGCGGTGGTGTCGTTCGCCGGGGTGGTCCGCGACCACGACCACGGCTGGGCGGTCACCCTTTTGGAGTACGAGGCGCACCCCAGTGCGGAGCAGGTACTCCGGGAGGTGGCCGCGGAGGTCGCCGCGGACCCGGAGGTCTACGCGGTGGCGGTGTCGCACCGGGTCGGCAAGCTCGACATCGGCGACGTGGCCCTCGTCGCGGCCGTCGCCACGGCGCACCGCGCGGCGGCGTTCGCCGCCTGCGCCCGACTGGTTGACGAGGTCAAGGCGCGGCTGCCGGTGTGGAAGCGGCAGGTGTTCGCCGACGGCACCGAAGAGTGGGTCAACTGTCCCTGAGGCCGCGGGCGGGGCCGCTCCTCTTCGGACAGCACACCGCTAGCGGGTGACGGGCGCCGGGCGCGCGCGACGAAGGCCGGGCTCGGGGTAGAAAGCGGGCTCCGCGCCGGGCCGCCACGGCAGCAGGACCACCAGCACGATCAGCACGAGGGCGAAGGAGTTCTCCATCAGCACGCCCCACAGCCCGTCCGCGTAGTGCGAGGTCTCCGGCAGCCGGTGCTCGTAGAACCAGATCGGCGAGACCAGGAACAGCACGTACAGCCCGGTGGCGGCGCAGGCGTGCCGCAGGCCGGTGAGCATGGGGAACCAGATGGGCGTGCGCAGCCCGATCGCCAACCCCTGGGCGGCGGCCACGCCGGCGCTGGCCCCTCGCTGGGCCAGGCCCCGGCTCGCCGCGCGGCGGCGCAGCGCCAGGTCGGCCAGCACGATGATCGCCGGGATGACGAAGACCAGGTGGTGCGTCCAGGAGATCGGGCTGACCACGTTCGCGGTCAGCCCGACCAGGGTGAACGCGGCCAGCTCGTCGCCCTCGGCGTGTGCGGTGGCCGCGCGGGACAGGCCGACCACGACGACCACCAGCGAGAAGGTCAGCCAGAGCAGGGTCGGCGCGTCGGCCGAGTCGTACATCCGGGCCAGCACCCCGGCCAGTGACTGGTTGGGCGTCATGTCCTGCGTGCCGACCCGGTCTGTCTGCCAGAGCACGCTGATGAAGTAGGTGGCCGACTCGCGGCCGGCGACCGCGAAGGTGAGCACGGTGACGCCGAGCGCGGTGCCCAGCGCGGTCATCGCGGCCCGCCACTGTCTGGTCACGACCAGGTAGACGATGAACATCGCCGGGGTCAGCTTGATCGCGGTGGCCAGGCCGGTGCCGGCACCGGCCCAGGCTCCGCTGCGCCAGAACCGGGCCAGGGCCGCGCTCCCGGACGGCGAGTTCGCGGTCGGCCGGCCTCGCCCGGCGATGCGCGTGGAGCGGCGCCCCTGCCAGCGCAGGGCCACCAGATCGGCCATGACCAGCGCGAAGAGCAGCAGGTTCACCTGCCCGAAGCCGAGCGTCTCCCGGCTGGGCTCGAGCGCGCCGGCCAGTGGCACGGCCAGCGCCACCACGAACCAGCGCGGCCAGCCGTACCGGTCGGCGATCGGCACCAGCACCGCGACCAGCACCCCGGCCAGGGCGGCCAGGCTGACCACCAGGTTGACCCAGCCGGCCGCGGTGTCGGACAGCTCGACCATGGGCAGCATCACCAGGGCCGCGAACGGGGGGTACGTGAAGCCGAGGGTCAGGCCAGGGGCGATGTACTGGTACAGGTCTCCGCCGCCCACCCACCAGCTCACCGCGCCGTGGTAGATCTTCAGATCGAAGAAGCTGTACGGCCGCCCGAACACGCGAACAGCCAGCACCGCCAGCACGGCGGCGCCGACCACAATGCCGATCCGGACGATCGTGCGCCGATCGATCCCACGAGTGACGCGATGGCCCCGGGCAAGGCGGCTGTCCCGTCCAGCGACGGTCGCCGGCATGGCGTAGCCACCCCCGTAGCGCTGTCGTACGTCCCGTCCAGGTCCACTCAGGAGACTAGAACGGCCTGCCACCCGGAACCTCCTGCGTTACCCGAACGTGTCCGATCCCACATTGCTTCGCGACATTTCCATGTGGTTGGGCCCATCACAGTGCGTTCGGGTGGTTCGGTCATCACTATCCGAAATGGCGGGTGCCCTCCGCCACGGCTGCCGTCCACTGTGGAGTCAGACCGGCAGCCGGCCGCGGACGGTCCCCATGAAATGGCCGATCCGGGCCGCCCGTCGGGCAATTCTCGGCTGCCGCCGTGCGATGCGCCGCGCCATCCGGACCTGCCGCCGTGCCATGCTCATTTGCCGCCTCGTCGACTTCACCTGCCGCCTCGCCGAGTCCCGGGCGTGCCGCACCAGGTGCCCGCCCCGCCACGCCATGCCGGGCCGGCCCTCGGTGTCGAGAGCGGCGACCAGCAGCCCGCCGAACAGGCCCAGGTTCTTCAGGAAGTGGATCTGGTGGGCCCGCCGGCGCTCGGGGTCATGCTCCGTCCAGAACGGATGGCCGGCGAGCGTGGTGGGGATCAGAGACAGGGCCAGCGCGGCGGCCGCCGGGCGGTGGGCCCGGCTGACCAGCAGCAGGCCGCCGGCGAGCTGAGCGGCGCCGTTGACCTGGATCAGGGTGCGGGTGTCGGCCGGCATCCCGGAGCTCGTCTTCTCCAGCACGGGCGTGAGCCGGTCGGTGACCGGCTTCGCCTGCGACACCTGGTCGTCGGGTCTGGCCACCGACCGGGCACCGCTGACCACGAAGATCGTGCCGAGCATGCCGCGGGCGGCCGTACGCAGAGGTCTCACGGGTGCGGCTTACCCGAGCGCGCGAGATCCATGCGCGGGGGCAGCGGGCTGGCGCCGGGGTCAGGAGGGCTGGGTGCGCAGGTACTTGCCGAAGTGCGGGACGGTGAAGGCCACCGTGCCCCGCTCGCCGGAGTAGATCAGCCCCTTCTTGATCAGGGCGTCCCGGGCCGGGGAGAGGCTGGCCGGCTTGCGGCCCAGAGCGCGGGCGATCTCCGCGGTCGGCACCGCCCCGCCGCCGTCGGCCTCGTCGGCCCGCTCCGCGCCGGCCGCGGCCATCGCGCGCATGTACTCCCGCTCGGCCGGGGTGGCCCGCTCGTACCGGGAGCCGAAGAAGCCGACCGCCAGCTCCGCCTCGGCCTCCGGCGCGGCGACCCGGACGTCCGACGCGGTGATCGGGCTCGCCGGCGCGTGGTCCCAGGTCGCCTTGCCGTACGCCTGCACGAAGTACGGGTAGCCGCCGGACATTTCGTAGAGCAGGTCCAGCGCCTTCGCTTCGTACTCGACGCCCTCGCGCGCCGCCGGCGCGCACAGCGCCTGGTCGGCGGCGATCCGGTCGAGGCGGTCGATGCGCTGGTAGCGGAACAGCCGCTCCGAGTAGGACTTGGCCGCGGACAGGACGGCGGGCAGGTGCGGCAGCCCGGCGCCGACCACGATCAGCGGGGCGCCGAGCTGGGACAGCTCATGGCAGGCGGCGCAGAGCGCGGAGACATCCGCCCCGCCCAGGTCCTGCATCTCGTCGATGAACAGCGCGATGCCGGTGCCCACGTCGGTGGCCACGCTCGCCGCGTCGGTGAACAGCTCGACCAGGTCGATCTCGATGTCGCCGGAGTCCGCCCGGCCGGTCGCCGCCGGCACGTCGATGCCGGGCTGCCAGCGATCGCGCAGCTTGGCGCCGGCCGCATTGGAGCGCAGCGCGAAGGCCTTGAGCACGGCGAGGAACTCGTCGATGCGGTCCGGGGCCCGGTGGTGCGGGGCGATCTCCCGGATCGCCATGTGCAGGGCCGCCGCGACCGGCCGGCGCAGCGACTGGTCCGGCCGCGCCTCTATCTTGCCGGTGCCCCAGAGCCGGCCGATGGCCTGCGACCGCAGGGTGTTGAGCAGCACGGTCTTGCCCACGCCGCGCAGGCCGGTGAGCACCAGGCTGCGCTCTGGGCGGGCGCGGGCGACCCGCTCCAGCACCACGTCGAACATCTCCAGCTCGCGGCTGCGGCCGGCAAGCTCGGGTGGACGCTGCCCGGCCCCGGGCGCGTAGGGGTTGCGAACGGGGTCCACGTCTCGCACCGTATCGGGCCGTCTAGCTCAGGGGGTAGAAAGGCGTAGATTCCGCGATCGGCGTGTCGGCTCTAGTTTTTGCGCTAGACAGCGCTAGATACCGCTAGCGCTTCTTGAGGCAGAGCACGTAGTCGAGCTCATTCAGCTCCGCGTCGAAGTAGTAGTGGAACTTGTAGCCCTTGACCTTGCCGCACTTGCCGGCGTAGTCGATGGTGCCGTCGAACCGGGCGAGCACCTGGTAGGTGCCGGGACCGCAGGCCACGATCCGCATCGCGGGCTGGGCGTCGGTGCCGTCGTTCACCAGGCACTGGCCGACGGCCGCGAACCTCGGCTCGGTCGACGACCCGGGTGCCGGCGTTCCGCTCTGCCCGGCCTCCGGCGTCGCTTGTGCGCCGGCGGCCTCGCCTTTCGACCCGGACGCCGCGGCGCTCGGCGCCGCCGTGGGCTCCTCGTTGTCCCCCCGGGTCACCAGGTACGCGGTCGCCCCGCCGGCGAGGAGCAGCACCGCGAGCGCCGCGACGATGACCGCAAGCAGCCTGGTCGAGCTGCGCTGGGGCGGCTCCGGCTCGGCGTCGCCGTAGGCGGGGTACGCCGATGCGCCGTACTCGGTGCCGCGGTACACCCCACCGCCGTACTCCGTGCCGCCGTACTCGGTGCCGCGGTACACCCCACCGCCGTACTCGGTGCCGCCGTATGCCCCGCCGCTGTACCCGGCGCCTGCATACCCGCCGTCGCGGTATCCGCCGTCGCCGTAGCCGGTCGCGTGCTCCGGAGGGTTGCCGTTCGCGGCGCCGTAGCCCGGTTGGCCATATCCCCACTGGTCGTAGCCCGGTGACTGGTCCTGCTCCGCAGGGCCGCCGCCCCACCGCTCAGGTTCGCCCCACGGGTCGGACGGCTGACCGTACCGGTCCGCGGGCCGGCCTCCGTAGGTCGACATCGGGCTCCTCCAACGTGCACACGGGCCAGCCCTCGTTCGGGCGCGGCGTACCTCCCAGCACCGTAGCCGGCGTACCTCAAGCACCGTAGCGTGACGGTTGCCCGGGCAGAGCGCCAATCCGCCTGTGATCCCCCGCCGCCTGTCGACATCGTGACCGAGCGGAGGCGCCCGCCGGCCTAGCCTGCCCAGGTGCCCGGAGCCATCCAACCGCTGGCGTGCGCGGTGGCCGGCGCGGCGGTCGGCGCCATGCTGCCACGCGTCACGTACCGGCTCTCAGTCCCTGCCGGCGCGCAGCCCCGGCAGGCGTGCGGGCGCTGCGCCTGGCCGTTCCCGGCGGGCCTGGCCGGCTGGCTGGGCTCCCGCTGCCGCGGGTGTGCCTGCCAGCTGGGCCCCCGTACCCCCACGATGGCGGTCATCGCCGGCCTCACCGGGCTGGTCGCCGCCCGCGCCGCGGCCGGGCATCCCGCCGCCAGCGGCATCGAACGGGCGCTGCTGCTGGCCGTACTGCTGATCCTGGCGCTGGCCGGCGTGCTGCTCGCGGCGGTCGACCTGGCCACGCTACGCCTGCCGGACCTGCTGGTGCTCCCCGCCGGCGCCGTGGTGGCCGCCCTGCTCGCCGGCGCCGCGGTGGCGGCCGGCGACCCGGCGCCCCTGCTGCGGGCGCTGGCCGCAGCCGGCGCGCTCGGCGCCGCGTACGGCCTGCTCGCCGTCCTGCCGGGCAGTGCGCTCGGCTTCGGCGACGTGAAGCTGGCCGCGGTCCTGGCCGCCCCGCTGGGCTGGGTGGGGTGGCCCGCCGTGCTGCTCGGCGGCGTGCTGCCGGTGCTGCTCGGCGGAGTGGCCGCGCTCGGCCTGCTGGCCACCGGCCGGGTCCGCCGGGACACCCCGCTGCCGTTCGGCCCGGCCCTCGTGGCCGGCTTTCTTCTCACCCTCGCGGCAATGTAGCGGTCGCGCCCCGCCGGTGGCCGTCCGGTGACGCGCGTCCATCTCGACGGCCACACCGGGCACATATAAGATGCGGCCGTCTCCATCACCTGGCGCCGGGTCCCGCCGGGCGTTGGCACGCCCATTCGCTCGATCCGAGGAGCAGCCCGATGCGCCCGAGATATGGGTATCCGCAACGTCTGAGCGGTGCTACCCGAACGCTGTCCCTGCGGTAGCGCCTGGCCCGGGCCGGCGCCGCGCTGTGCCTGGCCGCCGGCGGATTGGTCGCCGGGGTCGGCCTGGCCCCCGCCGCCTCCGCGGCGGATGCGGTCACGGTCAGCGCCGTCGACTTCGAGGACGGCACCACCGGCACCTGGACCCAGAGCGGCGACGTCACCCTGGACGTCGTCGACCTGGCCGAGGGCGGCAAGGCGCTACGCATCGTCGACCGCGACAACGACTTCGAGGGCATCCAGTCCCCCGCGGGCATCTTCCGGCCCGGCACCACATACACCCTGTCCATGCGGGCGCGCCTGGCGGACGGCACCGCCGGCACCCCGGGCGTGCGCTTCGTCGCCAAGCCGGCCTTCACCTGGATCGGGAACACCCCCGTCAACGCGGCTGGCTGGACCACCATCACCGGCAGCTGGACCGCCCCGGACGACGGCACCGACCCGGCCCAGTTCCAGATCTACATCGGCAGTGACAACCTCGCCGCGCCGTACACGCTCATCGTCGACGACATCCTCATCACCGCGCCGGCCGGTAACGGCGGCGGCCCGGAGCCGGGCACCGTCGTCATCGACACCGACTTCGAGGACGGGCTGGACGGCTGGGTGCCGCGTGACGGCGGCCAGGGGGCACCGACCCTGGAGCTGAGCAGCGTGGCGCATGGCGGCGCGGCGGCCGCGTTGGTGACCAACCGGGCGAACCAGGGCGCGGGCATCGGGCACGACATCACCGGCCTGGTCGAGGGCGGCGCGACGTATGAGCTCTCCGCATGGCTGCGGTTCGCCGAGGGCCAGCCGACCGACGAGATCTGGCTGAGCCTGCAGAGCAGCACCGGCGGCAGCCAGTCGTTCAGCACGCTCGCCCAGTTCGAGAACGTCACCAACACCGGGTGGACCGAGGTGACGGCGAAGTTCACGATGCCCGTCGCGGACAGCGCGTTCCTGTACTTCGAGACCCAGTACCTGGGCGGCGCCACCGGCAACACCAGCGACTTCCTCGTCGACGACATCGTCGTACGGGTGCCCGAGCCCCCGGTCATCGAGGACCTCACCGGCATCCACGAGACCGTCGACTTCCCGCTCGGCGTCGCGATCGACAGCCGCGAGACCGTCGGCGCGCCGTCGCAGCTGCTGCTGCGCCACTTCAACCAGGTCACGGCGGAGAACCACATGAAGCCGGAGGCCTGGTACAACGCGGATCGCGAGTTCGCCCCGCACGAGCAGGCCGACGCGATCATGCGGTTCGCCCAGGAGAACCACCTGCGGGTCTACGGCCACGTGCTGGTCTGGCACAACCAGACCCCGGCCTGGTTCTTCCAGAACGACGCCGGCGAGCCGTTGACCAACTCACCGGCCGACCAGCAGATCCTGCGTGACCGGCTGCGGACGCACATCTTCTCCATCGCCGAGTACCTGAGCAGCACCTACGGCCGCTTCGGCAGCGACACCAACCCGCTGGTCGCCTGGGACGTGGTCAACGAGGTGGTCGCCGACTCCGGCGACTTCGCCGACGGCCTGCGCCGCAGCAACTGGTACAACGTTCTCGGCGAGCAGTACATCGACCTCGCCTTCCAGTACGCGAACGAGGCGTTCAACAACGTCTACGCGGCCGAAGGCGTGACCCACCCGGTCACCCTGTTCATCAATGACTACAACACCGAGCAGTCCGGAAAGCGGGCGCGCTACCACGCCCTGGTGGAACGGCTGCTGGCGCGCGGGGTGCCGGTCGACGGCGTCGGGCACCAGTTCCACGTCAACCTCACCATGCCGGTCTCGGCCCTCGCCGACGCGTTCGAGGCGTTCGAGGACCTGCCGGTCAAGCAGGCGGTGACCGAGTTCGACGTACCGACGGGCACGCCGGTCAGCCAGGCGCTGCTCATCGACCAGGGCTACTACTACCGGGACGCGTTCAACGTCTTCCGGGAGCACGCCGACGACCTGTTCTCCGTCACCGTGTGGGGCCTGGTCGACGGCCGCAGCTGGCGGTCGGGCAGCGGCGCGCCGCTCATCTTCAACGACGCGCTGCAGGCGAAGCCGGCCTACTACGGCGCGGTCGGCGGGCAGGATCTGCCGCCCCGGCTGCGCACGGCCAACGTGTTCGCGGGCAGCGTCGCCCTGGACGCGGCCGCGACGAGCTCGCCGGAGTGGTCCAAGCTGCCGCTGCATCCCATCGAGGAGATGGCCGGATTCCAGCTGCGCTGGGCGCCGGACCACCTGACCGCGTACGTCTCCGTCACCGACGGCGACGTCGAGCCCACGGACGCGGTGACCTTCGAGCTCGACGGCGTCACGTACGTCGTGGGCCGCGACGGGTCCACCACCGGTGGCGCCCGCGCCGTGGTCGCCGCCCGCGACGGCGGGTACGCGGTGGTGGCGCACCTACCGCTCACCGATGCCGCACTGGGCGACACGCTGGCCCTGGACGTCCGGGCCACCGACGGTGCGGCCACGGCGGGCTGGAACAGCCCGGGCACCACCGGCACGCTCACCCTGGTTGAGGAGCTGTCCTACCTGGAGGTCAGGCAGGCCCGTACCGAGGTGACGATCGACGGCTCGATCGACCCGGCGTGGGCCGACGCGAACGCGGTGACCACCGCCAAGACCATCCAGGGCGATGGCGGCGCGGTGGCGACGGTCCGCACCCTCTGGCGGGACGACACGCTCTACGTCCTCGCCGAGGTGGCCGACCCGGTGATCGACCTCTCCGGGTCCGATCCCTGGGTGCAGGACTCGGTGGAGATCTACGTGGATGCCGGCAACGCCAAGAACGGCGCCTACCGCCCCGAGGACACCCAGATCCGCATCAACGCGGACAACGTCACGTCGTTCGGCACGGGCGACGAGGCCGCCCAGGCGGCGCGCCTGCGGTCGGCCACCGCCCGGACCGAGGGCGGCTACCTCGTGGAGGCGGCGATCAACCTGCTCGACAAGGGCGGCCTCGGCACGTTCCACGGCCTGGACTTCCAGGTCAACGACGCGACCGGCGGGACGCGTACGGCGATCCACAACTGGGCCGACCCGACCGGCCTGGGCTACCAGACCACGGCGCACTGGGGCGTCGGCCAGCTCGTCGGCCCGGCGCCGATCAGGAACGTCCAGCCGCCGCGCATCATCTCGCTGCTGGACGTGGTGCTCATCGGCCTACCCGGCGAGTGGTCGGTGGACGGCGCGAGGTTCAGCTACCAGTGGCAGCGCGACGGGGTCGACATCCGGCACGCGGTCCTGCCGATCTACCTCGTGAAGCCGGCCGACGCAGGCCACGAGATCAGGGTGGTGGTGACCGCCAGCGCCCCCGGCTACGAGCCGGCCTCGGCGGCTTCGGCACCGATCCTCATCAAGAAGAAACACCGGTAGCCTGTCCACCCCCTCGTTGATCGCGAGGCAGGTAGCGGCGAGGCGGACAGCTGGTGCCGCTCACCTCGTGATCAACGAGGGGGTCAGAGCAGGCGGAGCTGGCGGTCGCGCGGGCGGCGCGGGCCGGCGTCGCCGAGGCGCTCGAACAGTCCCGCGTCGATGGCGTCGAGGAACCGGCTCGGCCGCATCTGGCGCTCCGCGCCGTGGCGGAAGCGGCGGCTGGCGTGGCTGACGTACAGCCGCTGCTGGGCCCGGGTCAGCCCGACGAAGAACAGCCGCCGCTCCTCGGCGATCTCGTCGTCGCGCTCCGCGGCGCCCGGCAACTGCAGCGGGAGCAGCCCGTCTTCGCAACCGACCAGGAACACGACAGGGAACTCCAGGCCCTTCGCCGCGTGCAGCGTGAGCAGCGTGACCGCCTCGGCTCGCGGGTCGAGCGCGTCCACCTCCGCGCCGGTGGCCAGCTCCCCGAGGAAGCGTTCCAGGTCGTCACCGCAGCGCAGGGCGAGTGGGGTGAGCAGATCCACTGCGGCCCAGATGTCCTCCGCGCTGACCGCCTCGGCCGGGTCCGAAAGCGACGGTGTGGCGTACCGCTGGGCCAGCACCTGGCCGGCCACCCGCACCCGGGCCGCGGTCGACCCGCCCAGGCCGCCGGCGAGGCGCAGCTCGCGCGCGATCGCCGCCACCCCCGGCCGGTCGCGCAGCCGGTCGTGCGAGCGTTTCTGCACCGGGATGCCGGCCCTGGACAACGCGTCCACAATGGCCGCCGCCTGAGCGTCGGTGCGGTAGAGCACGGCGATGTCGGAGAAGGACACCGCGGCCGGCGCCACCGCGCGGCTGTCCACCCGACCCGAGTCCAGCGACCCGAGCGACACCCCGCCGACCAGCTCGTCCACGGTACGCACGACGAAGTCGGCCTCGTCCGCCACCGAGGCGGCGTAGTAGCGCCCGACCAGGGGAGCCTCCGGGTCCACCCGGGCCGGATCCAGCCGCCGGCCACGCACCAGAGTGGACGGGGCGATCGCCTGCACCGCGGCGGCCAGGATCGGTGCGGTGGAGCGGTAGTTGCGGGTCAGCCGCACCACCCGGGCGTCGGTGAAGTCCTCGGCGAAGCGCAGGAAGAACGACACGTCCGCGCCCCGGAACGAGTAGATCGCCTGGTCCGGGTCGCCGATCGCGCAGATGTTGCCGTCCGGCGGGCAGAGCAGACGCAGCAGCTCGTACTGCGTCGGGTCCACGTCCTGGTACTCGTCCACGAAGACCCACGGCCAGCGGGCCCGGTACCGCTCGACCAGCGCCGGGTCGTCCCGCAGCAGCTCCAGCGGCAGCGTGACCAGCTCGTCCACGTCCACCAGGTCGGCGGCCCGCAGGAGCTTCAGGTACGCCGCCCGGTCCTCGCCGGCCTCGGCGCGGGCGGCTTCCCGCTCGGCCTCGTCGGCGATGCGGAACTCTTCCGGCAACCCGGCGGCGGCCGCGTTCTCCCGCAGGATGGTCAGCCCGAGCGCGTGGAAGGTGGCCACGGTGACCTCGGCGGCCACCGGGCCGAGCAAGCCCTCCAGCCGGGCCCGCAGCTCCTCGGCGGCCCGCCGGGTGAACGTGATGGCCAGGCACTGTTCGGGGAATATGCCCAGCTCGGCGCAGAGGTACGCGATGCGGTGGGTGAGCGTGCGGGTCTTGCCGGTGCCCGGGCCGGCGACGATGAGCAGCGGGCCGCCGGGCGCGGACGCGGCCACCCGCTGCATCGCGTCCAGCCGGTCCAGCAGGCCGGTGCCCACCTCCTCCATGCCGGCGAGCATGGGTTCGAACGGCTCGTGCGGGGAGGGCGGCGCCGTGATCGGCGGCGGCACCACCGGCTCAGCCTTCTTCTTGGCCGTACGCCGGGCCGGCTGCGTCGCGGCCGGTTGGTGCGCCGCCGCAGCCGGCTCGCTCCCCGCCGCGACCGGCTCCCTCGCCGCAGCCGGCTCGCTCCCCGCCGCGGCCCGCTCCCTCGCCGCCGCCCTCGTGGCCCGCCGCCTGGGTGCCGGGATGTCGAACAGCGCGTCGCCGGCCGCGGCCCCGCCGGTCGTCAGCTCGGCCTCGTCGAAGAGCCGGATCACCCCGTACTCCCCGTCGTAGCCCGGTGTGCGGCGCACCTCCCCGTGCCGCAGCCGGCGCAGCGCCTCGGCGAGCAGCTCGCCGCCCACCCTGCCGACCTCGTCCAGCGGGGTGCGGACCAGGATCTCAAGCTCCGGCCCGAGCGCGGCGACCAGCGCGTTGACCTGCCCCTCGACCGTCTTCGACCGGGGCCCGACACGGTGGATCTCGCCCAGTACCTGGGGCAGCTGCACCAGGTGGATGACGCTCTTGGCGCGCGGCGGCGGGGCGCCCTCCGGCCGGTCGGCGAGGTCCTCGACCCGGCTGAGCACGCCAACGGTGAGCGGGCGGCCGCACTCCGGGCACTTCCCGCCCGCGGCTCGGGTCTGCCGCGGCTGCCAGTTGACCCCGCAGGCCCGGTGGCCGTCGGCGTGGTACTTGCCCTCCTCCGGGAAGAACTCGATGGTGCCGGCCAGCCCGTCGCCGGTGCGCAGCGCCTCGCGTACCGCGAAATAGTCCAGTGTGGTGTCCAGCAGCGTCGCCTCCCGGCCGAGCGCGGGCAGCGAGTGTGCGTCCGAGTTGGACACCAGCTGGTAGGAGTCCAGAGAGGACACCCGCCAGTTCATCTCCGGGTCGGAGGAGAGCCCGGTCTCCACCGCGAAGATGTGCTCGGCCAGGTCGGCGTAGCAGTCGGCGATCGCGTCGAAGCCGGACTTGGACCCGAGGGCGGAGAACCAGGGCGTCCAGATGTGTGCCGGCACAAGATAGCCGCCCGGGCTCGCCTCGAGCGTGATCTCGAGCAGGTCGCGCGAGTCCAGGCCGAGGATCGGCCGGCCGTCGGCGGCCAGGTTGCCCACCCGTCCCAGCCGGGTGTTGAACCGCTCCACCGCGGCCAGGTCGGGCAGGTAGATCAGGTGATGCACCTTGCGGGTCCGGCCGTCCCGCTTGTAGATCGTCGAGATCTCCACGGAGAGCAGGAAGCGGACCGGCTCGGTCTCCGCGGCGCTGGCCAGCCGCGGCGGCAGCCGGCGGGCGACGTCCCGTTCCGTCTGCGGGTCGAGCCGGTACAGGCCGGGCTCGGCGGGGCGCAGCGTCTGGCGCAGGTGGTCGTACCAGGCCGGATGGGTGAAGTCGCCGGTGCCGAGCAAAGTGATGCCCTTGCGCCGGGCCCACCACGCGAGGTTCGGTAGGTCCAGGTCGCGGCTGCAGGCCCGGGAGTACTTCGAGTGGACATGCAGATCTGCGACTTTGCGGTCCGCACCGGACGCGGCGTCCGGTGGCAGCCTGAACGAAGGCACGCCGCATCCTGCCACGCGAAAGGAAAGCTTGTGCGGCGCCACGCCCGTGCCGCGCCAAGACTAAATCGCGACATATGCGGATAGCTCCGGAGCGATATTTCCCACTCCGCACGGGTGCGCGAACCGAGAGATCGGGCTGTGCGAGCCGGGTGCCGACGGGCTGACGGGACGAGCGCGGGACGGGTGGCTCAGCCGGCGCGCAGCTCCACGAGTGTGATCTCGGGGGCGGCGCCGACCCGTAGCGGCGGACCCCAGAAGCCGGCACCGTTGGTGACGTAGATCTGGGTGCCGTCGACCGTGGCCAGGCCGCTGCGGACCGGCTGCTCCAGGCCCACCAGCAGGTGGATCGGGAACATCTGCCCGCCATGGGTGTGGCCGGACAGCTGCAGGTCGACGCCGTGCCGGGCGGCCTCGTGCACCTGGACCGGCTGGTGCGCGAGCAGGATCACCGGGCGCGAGCTGTCCCGCCCGTCCAGGGCGCGGTCGAAGTCCGGACCGTCGCCGAACTCCTCGCCGCCGAGGTCGTTCACCCCGGCCAGGTCGAAACCGGCCAGCTCGACGCGCTCGTTGCGCAACGGCCGCATGCCGAGCCGCGCCACCTCGTCGACCCACTCCTGGTAACCCGAGTAGTACTCGTGGTTGCCGGTGACGAAGTAGCTGCCGTCCCGGCTGCGCAGCTCACGCAGTGGCGTGGCTGCCGCGCCGAGCTCACCGACGGTGCCGTCCACCAGGTCGCCGACCACCGCGACGAGGTGGGCGTCGAGCTGGTTGATCATGGCCACGATCCGCTCCGCCTGGCGCGCGCCGCGCATCGGCCCGAGGTGGATGTCGGAGACCAGCGCGATACGGTACCCATCCGCCCGGCGATCCAGCTTGGACAGCGAAACGCGTACCCGCTTGAGCCTCGGCGGGCTGACCGCGGTGTGCACGCCGTACCCGGTCACGCCGGCCGCGGTGAGCCCGGCGAAGATGGCCGCCCCCCGAGCGAGGAGCAGCCGCCGGTCCGGGCAGTATCCGGCCGGCTTTGCGGCGCCGTCCGGCCCGCCCTCCGGGCTGCCCGCCGGCGGCGGCGTGGTGGTGCCCGCCTCATCGCTGGCCGTGGCCGCTGCGGCGGGAACCGGCACCGACGCCGCGGGCGCACGTCGGCGGAGCAGGCGCCGGAGCACCAGCATGGGCAGCTCCAGCAACAGCAGCACCAGGAGCAGGTAGAACATCAGGCCGAGCCAGAGGTACCCGGGCCAGGCAAGGCCGTGCACCGTTCGGGACCCGAAGAAGGCCAGCGGCACCAGCAACGCCAGCACCACCACCGCCACCGCGCCCGCGCGCCGCCAGCGCCCCGGGCGGGTGGTGCTGCGCACCAGCCGCCACCACAGGTAGAAATGGATCAGCCCGAAGACCGCCGCCGCGAGCGCGGCAGACACCACCAACCGCAAGGTCACCCGCCGGCGAACGGGGGTAGGACGTCCACAGTGGCTCCGTCCGGCAGCTGGGCCGCGCGGTCCCGGCAGGCCGCGCCGTCGACCAGGAAGCTCGCCACCGCGAGCACCTTCGCCAGCTGCGGGCCGTGCCGTGCCGCCAGCTCGTCCAGCAGATCGGTGAGCGAGGACGCGGCCGCGGGAAGGGTGAGCGTCTCCTCCGTGGTGCCCGCGGCGGCCCGCGCACCGGCGAAGTAGCGCACAGTCAGCGACATCTCACCCACCGATCGCCGACATCGGGCGGGCCGGCTGGAGGAACGAGGGATCGTCGATGCCGTGCCCGGCCGCCTTGCTCGCCATCGCGGCCCGCCAGCGGTCGGCCAGCTCCTCGTCGGTGGCGCCGGAGCGCATCGGCCCGCGCAGGTCGGACTCCTCCCGGGCGAACAGGCAGTTGCGCACCTGCCCGTCGGCGGTGAGCCGGGTGCGGTCGCAGGCCCCGCAGAACGGGCGGGTCACGCTGCCGATCACGCCGACCTTGGCGGGCGCGCCCGACGGTGTGCGGTGACCCTCCACCAGCCAGGTCTCGGCCGGCGCGGCACCGCGTACCGCCGGGTCCGGGGTGAGGGTGAACACGGCCTGCAGCGCGGCCAGGATCTCCTCGGCGGTGACCATGCTGGCGCGGTCCCACGAGTGCTGCGCGTCCAGCGGCATCTGCTCGATGAACCGCAGCTCGTAGCCGTGCGTCAGGGCGAACTGCAGCAGCTGTGGCGCCTCGTCGTCGTTGATGCCGCGGAGCAGGACCGCGTTGAGCTTGACCGGGTTGAGTCCGGCGGACGCCGCGGCGGCCAGTCCGGCGAGCACGTCCGGCAGGCGGCGGCGGTGGGCCAGCCGTTCGAACCGGCTGGGCTGCAGGGTGTCCAGGGAGACGTTGACCCGGTCCAGTCCGGCCGCGCGCAGCGGCTCGGCGAGCCGCTCCAGCCCGATGCCGTTCGTGGTGACCGACAGCGTGGGACGCGGGGAGAGCTGCGCGGCGGCAGCGACGATCTTCGCCAGGCCGGGTCGCAGCAGCGGCTCGCCGCCGGTGAACCGCACCTCGGTGATCCCGAGCTGCTCGACGGCGATGCGCACCAGCCGGATCACTTCGTCGTCGGTGAGTATCTCCGCACTGGGCAGCCAGGGCAGCCCTTCCGGCGGCATGCAGTACGAGCAGCGCAGATTGCACCTATCGGTCAGCGACACCCGCAGGTCGGTCGCGACCCGCCCGTACCTGTCGACGAGGGCGCCCGCGGAAACCATGTGTCGACCGTAGCGCGTCAACCGGCCGCGCGGACCGTGGAGATCACAGAGTCCCGGTACGCCGCACCGAACATGGCGGTATGCACCAGAAGCAGGTAGAGCTGGTGCAGCGGGACCCGCTCCTGCCAGCCGTCGGCCAGCGGCCAGACCTCCCGGTAGGCCGCGAGGATCCGGTCCAGGTGGGGCGCCCCCCCGAACAGCGCGAGCAGTGCCAGGTCGGTCTCCCGGTGGCCGCCGTGCGCCGCCGGGTCGACCAGCCAGACCCGGCCGTCGGCGGCCCACAGCAGGTTTCCCGGCCACAGGTCGCCGTGAGTACGGGCGGGCGGCTCGGATCCGCCGTACTCCCCGATCCGGGACAGCAGCCGCTCGACCAGCGCGACGTCCGCTGCGGACAGTGCCCCGCGATCGGCCGAGATCCGCAGGTACGGGCGCAGCCGCCGCTCGGCGAACCACTCGTGCCACGGCCCCGGCGAAGGCGTGTTGTCCAGCGGGAGCCGCCCGATGTAGCCCGGCCACTCCGCCCCGAACGCGGGTGCCCCGGCGCGATGCATGGCGGCCAGCTCGCGGCCGAACCGCTCCGCGGCGGCCGGCGACGGCTCGCCCGGGTCGACCCACTCCAGGACCAGCATCTCGTCCAGCACCGCGATCGGCTCGGGGACCGGGACCGCGCCCGCGCCGCGCAGCCAGGTCAGGCCCGCCGCCTCGGCCGCGAAGAAGCCCGGCCCGGCGCCGGGCAGGGTCTTCATGAAGACCGAGCTGCCGTCGTCGAGGGTGAGCCGGGAGGCCGTGCAGATGCTGCCGCCGGACACCGGCGTCTCCCGGATCCGCTGGTGGGTCAGGAAGGTCGGCAGGTGCTGCGGGTGCGCCCGGAGGTAGGCCAGGTCCACGCGCCGATTCTGCGTCCGGGTATCGCAGCGCTTCAAACTGGGGTAAGGATGAGCACATGACGCTGGCAGCAGTCCGTCCCTACCGGCCGACCGACCACGGCGCGTGCCGCCGGCTGTGGGTGGAGCTGACCGAGCACCACCGGGAGCTCTACGACGACCCGAGTTTCGGCGGAGCCGACCCGGGCGCCGAGTTCGAGGAGTACCTGACCCGTATCGACCTGTCCGGAGTGTGGGTGGCCGACCACGCCGAGGACGGCGTGGTCGGGCTGGTGGGGCTGCTGCTCAAGGGGCGCGCCGGCGAGGTGCAGCCGGTGGTGGTGGCCGCCCGGCACCGGGGCCAGGGGATCGCCAGGGCGCTGCTCGCGCACGTCGCGGAGCAGGCGCAGCGGCGCGGCCTGAAGTACCTGACGATCACTCCGGCCTCCCGCAACGTGTCGGCGATCCAGTGCCTGCACGCCGCCGGCTACCAGGTGCTCTCCGGGGTGGAGCTCACCCTCGACCTGGGCCGGCGGAATAACCGGTGGCGCGACGGGCTGGACCTGCACGACCTGCGGTTCTCGTATTGACCATGCCTGTGGATTACCGGTTGTCCACAGGCAACCCCGCCCCGCGTTTCCGATCATGTCGGGCCGGCGGGCAGGCTGCCCGGCATGTCCGCCCCGTTGCTCCCCCACCCGCCGTCGTCACCCGCCCGCACCCGGTTGACGGTCCGTTCCACGGTGGACCTGCTCGCCCTCGTGCCCTGCCTGCTCGGCTTCCACCCGGCCGACAGCCTGGTCGTGGTGGCGATGCGCCGGGGCCAGGTGATCTTCGCGGCCCGGGGTGACCTGCCGGCGGCCCGGGCCCCGCGGGCGGCCAGCGGGGCGCTGGCCGGCCAGCTCGCCGCGGTGGTGCGGCGGCAGGGGTGCGAGGCGGCTGTGGTCATCGGGTACGGCCCGGCCGACCGGGTCGCGGCCGCCGCTCCGGTCGGCTGCGACGCGCTTTCCCGGCAGGGCGTGCAGGTCCTCGACGCGCTGCGGGTCACCGCCGGCCGGTACTTCTCCCTGCTCTGTGCCGACCCACGGTGCTGCCCGCCGGACGGCACCGCCTTCGACGCGAGCGCCAGCCCGCTCGCCGCCGAGGCGGTCTTCGCCGGGCAGGTCGTGCTGCCGGATCGCGATGCGCTGGTCCGGCAGCTGGCGCCGGTCGGCGGCCCGGCCCGGGAGTCGATGCACCTGGCCGCCGGGCGGGCCGAGGACCGGCTGGCGCGGCTTCTCGCCGGTGCGGCGGGGGCGACCTCCGGCAAGCCGGACGCCGGCCGACCGGCTCCCGGCGGTCCTGAGACGCCGGCCGGCAGGGGGGCGGCGGCGGTGCTGCGCGCCGGCAGGGCCGCGGTGCGCCAGGCGCTGGCTCGCGGTGAGGCGGGCCAGCGGCTCACCGACGACGAGGTGGCCTGGCTGGCCCTGCTGCTGTGCCACCCGGTGGTGCGCGACTTCGCCTGGCAGCGCACCGGACCGGACGACTGGCAGATAGCACTGTGGACAGACGTGCTCCGCCGGGTCGAGCCCGACCTGGCCGCCGCGCCGGGCAGCCTGCTCGCGTTCGCCGCCTGGCGTTCGGGCTTTGGCTCCCTGGCGGGCATCGCGCTGGAGCGGGCGCTCGATGCCGACCCGGCCTACCCGATGGCGCTGGTGCTGGACGACATGCTGCGCCGCGGCCTGCCACCGTCAACGCTGGACGGCTGGCCGGCGGTCGGGCGCGGTGGGCGCCGCCCGCGCCGCCGCCGGGCCAGCGACAGCGGCGGCCGGGCGAGCCAGCGGAAGCGGCACCGGGGGGAGCAGTGCTAGGAAGTGACCCGCTGCGCGCCGGCGTAGACGTTCATCGTGCTGCCGCGCAGGAAGCCGACCAGCGTCATGCCGACCTCCTCGGCCAGGTCGACGGCGAGCGTGGTGGGCGCGGAGACCGCGGCGAGCAGCGGGATGCCCGCCATCGACGCCTTCTGGACCAGCTCAAAGCCGGCCCGGCCGGAGACCAGCAGCACGTGCCCGCGCAGCGGCAGCCGGCGCTGGCGCACCGCCCAGCCGACCACCTTGTCCACCGCGTTGTGCCGGCCCACGTCCTCGCGCACCGCGACCAGGTCGCCGGCCGGCGTGAACAGGCCGGCGGCGTGCAGCCCGCCGGTGCGTTCGAAGATGCGCTGCGCGGCGCGCAGGCGGTCGGGCAGGGTGGCCAGCGTGGCGGCGGCGACCACGAGCGGGTCCCCGGCGACCGGGTATCGCGACCTGGTGCGGACCGCGTCGATGCTGGCCTTACCGCAGACCCCGCAGGAGCTGGTGGTGTAGAAGTTGCGGGTCGGATCGGTCTGCGGGGGCGGCACGTGCGGCGCCAGCGTCACGTCCACCACGTTGTACGTGTTCGGGGTGTCGGTCCCGGCGCACAGGCGTGCGGTCAGCACATCGTCGGCCGCGCCGATGATCCCCTCGGTGAGCAGGAAGCCGATCGCCAGGTCGAGGTCGTCTCCGGGGGTGCGCATGGTGACCGCCAGCGGCCGCCGTGCGGCCGGGCCGGGCGGCCCGACCCGGATCTCCAGTGGTTCCTCGGCCGCCAGCGTGTCCGGTCGCCGGCCGGCCGGCATGTCGTCCACTCCCGCGACCCGCAGCACGGTGCGCCGTCCAGTCGTTCGCGCCATCTCACCATGGTCCCCCTCGATGGGCCCTTTCGCTGCGATCTGATCACCGATTGTCGCCTGGCGGGACGCATCGAACGATCGTGCTGCATGATGGCAGACGGGTGGGCGGTGAAGGCGGATCATCAACTACGACATGGTCGCGGAGGGGACCGGTCACATGGCCGCCTGGATGGTGTGGCGAGGAAGAGCGCGACGATGATGCCGGCGTACGCCGCGATCGTTTTGGCGGGCGGGGCCGGGCGGCGGCTCGGCGGGGTGGTTAAGGCCGCCCTGGAGGTGGGCGGCAAGTCGATGCTGGAGCGGGTGCTGGCCGCGGTGCCGGATGCCCGGCCGCGACTGGTGCTGGGCCCGCCGAAGCTCGCCGCCGGGCTGCCGGTGGACGTGGTGGTCACCAGCGAGCAGCCGCCGGGCGGCGGGCCGGTGGCCGCCGCGGCGGCCGGGCTGGCCCAGCTGCCCGAGGGCATCGGCTTCGTCGCGCTGCTCGCGGCGGACCTGCCTTTCCTGACCCGCGCGGCAGTCGCCGACCTGCGCCGGGTGGCGGCCGCGCCGACCCTGGACGGCGCGCTGTTCGTAGACTCGGACGGGCACCGGCAGCCGCTGTGCGCGGTGTGGCGGGTGACCTCGCTGGCCGCGAGGATCGCCGCCCTGAGTGCTGAGCGCGGCCGGCTCGACGGGGTCGCGCTGCGGGACCTGGTGGCCGGGCTGCGGGTCGGCCAGATTCCGGACTACCGCCGGCCGGGAGCGGACGGGCCCCCGCCCTGGTTCGACTGCGACACCGACGCCGACCTGAGTAGGGCGAAGAGGTGGGTGGATGAGCACCCTGGATGACTGGATAGACGCGGTACGCGAGGCGCTCGACCTGGAGCCGGTGGACACCAGGCTGGTGCTGGACCTGGCCCGGGACGTGGCGCACGGGGTGATGCGTCCGGCCGCGCCGCTCTCGGCGTACCTCATGGGCCTCGCCGTGGGGCGTGGGGCGGACCCGCGGCAGGTGGCGGCCGCCATCGCCGACCTCGCCCGCGACTGGCCGCCGCTGCCGGGCGCGCCGTCCTGATCCCGCCTCGGCGGCGGGTGGGCATTCCCCGAACGCTCGGTAGGGTGTCCGTCAGGTGGTCCGACATCGGGGCGGGCGCGAAGGCGGGTGGGGACCCAAGGGGAGATCATGCACGTGGAGGAGCCTCAGGACCAGGAACCGGTCCTGTTGGACGAGCCGACCACGGCTGACCTGCGGTCGAAGGTGACCGAGGCGTGGCGGGAGTTCGCCCGGGCACTCGCCGCGCTGCTGCCCACGCTCGCCGCCGGGGCGGTCCTCGAGCTGACCCTGGACCCGACCGCGTCGGGCACCGGCGACGCCGTCTACTCGGTCACCGTGCAGGCGATGGAGGAGGGCGAGCTGGTGGCGCTCGCGGTGGGGAACGCCTCGCTGCCCGAGGGGTACCGCCTGAACCGGGCTGCGGTCGCCGACCTGGTCGCCCTGGGCTGGTCGCCACCGGGTGTGGTGCCCGGCTCCGGCGACAGCTTCGGCCTGCGCACCACCACCTCGCGCGCCGCGCAGCTGGCCGCGGTGGTCGCGCGTACGCTGCGCGACGTCTACGGCGCCCCGCACCCGGCGTTCCTGGTCTATTCCGTGCACGACGAGGAGAACGGCCTGCTGCCCGTCGAACCGCTCGGCACCGCCCGGCCGGGCCCGGGGCCGGGCGAGGGTGGCCCTCCGTCCGGCCGGGCGGAGTTGGCCGCGGACAGCAGCGACCCGCCGGTGGAGGATGTCGCTGTGCTGAACGAGCAGGTCCGGACCGTCGTCGCCGCCCTGCTGCGCACGGAACCGGAACGGCTGCAGCTCGACTCGGACGGCGACATCAGCATCCGGGCCGGCTCTGCCATCGTCTTCGTCCGGGTCCGCGACAATCCGCTCCTGGTGGACGTCATCTCTCCGGTGCTCACCGAGGTGAAGCCGACCGAACAGCTCTATGTGAAGCTCTCCGAGCTCACCAACCGGATGCCGATCGGACGCCTCTACTGCGCCGACGAGACGGTCTGGGCGTCCGTCCCGGTGTTCGGCCGCAGGTTCCAGCCAACCCACCTGGTGCTGGCCATCCAGGTGATGACCGGGCTGGCGGACGAGTTGGACGACCGGCTGCACGGCGAGTTCGGCGGCAAGCGCTTCTTCAGCGAGGGCGATCCGCCGGTGCCCCGGCCGTCGGAGCAGGCCGAGCGCACCGGTATGTACCTGTAGCTCACCTCAGCGGTACCCAGGCGAGAATGTCCAACGTGGACATGTCCGTCGCCTGCAGCCCGGCGTCGGACGTGGTCCACAGGACGCCGTCGACGACCAGCGCGCGGCGGATCGGGCCGGCCGGCTGGGTCACCGTGCCAACCTCGGTGAGCTTGTCGTCGCCGACCCGCAGCACGAGGGCGCTGCCCTTCGGGGGCCCGGCCGGCTTGTCGGTACGGGCGGCGTACACGGTCAGCGGCACCACCAGCAGCCGGTCCGCCGGCCAGTACAGGAAGGCGTGTGGGTCGTGCTCCGCTTCCGAGTAGCTGTTCCTCACGTGGTACTGCGCCAGCCGGTCCGGGTGGTCGAGGTCCGACACGTCGAAGAGCGACACCTGCGCGCCCTGCACCCGGCCCTGCTGGGATGCCTCCTGCCCGATGCCGATCAGGCGGCCCTCGCCGGCCGGGTGCAGGTACGCGGAGTAGCCGGTCATCTTCAGCTCCCCGGCGACCTCCGGCTTGGCCGGATCGCTGAGGTCCACGGTGTACAAGGGGTCGGTCCGCCGGAAGGTGACCACGTACCCGACCGGGCCGACGAAGCGCACCGCGTAGATCCGCTCGCCCTTGCCGAGGCCGCCCACCCTGCCGGTCTGCACCAGCCGGTCGCCGTCCTGGCGCAGCACGTACACCGTCGACTCAGTACTGTCCGACCTGGTCGTCGCGGCCCGCAGGTGGCCGTCCCATTCGGACAGCGCGTACTGGTTGATCAGGTGACCCGGCACCGACCCGGCGGCGACGTACCGCGGGCGGCCCGAACCAGAGGTATCGAACTTGTAGATCTCGGTGGCGGCGTCCCGCGGGCGGGCCCGCGCCGCGCCGTCCACGGCCGGCCGCGGCACCGCCTGCCAGCGGTCGTCGCTCGCCACGTACAGGCTCGGGCCGTTGCTGTAGACCGTGTCGCCGTCGGCCACCACGGTCACCGGCTGTCCGTCGCCCAGCTTCTCGGCGCGCAGGTCGAAGGTCAGGACGGTCAGCATCGAGGTGCCGGTGTACTTGTCCGGCCGGCTCACCGACCCGCACTCGACCAGGCCGCGTTCGGTGCGTCCGCCGGTGGTCACCTCGTACCTGGGCAGCCAGTCGTCCAGCCCGGCCCGGTCGATGGTCGCCTGGTTCGCGGCGAGCCGCTGTGCGTCGGTGCCGCGTCCGGTGTACGGGAAGGCGAGCCTCGGGCCGGAACGGACCACGACCCGGGCGACCGCGCCGACCTGGCGCGCGTCGACGAGCCGTCCGTCCATGGTGTACGAGCTGATTAGTCGCGGGCTGCCGGACAGGTCCACCAGCAGCAGTCGCGGGCCGCTGATCCGGTCGGGATTCGCCGGGGGCACGGCCCGGCTGTCCGGGGCGCGGTCGGGGATCGCGACGTCGAACACGCGCCAGGCCGTTTCAGGCAGCAGGACCAGCGCGCGGTCGCCGCTGAGCAGCAGGTCGGCGCCGCTCCAGCGGACCGGGTCCTGGCCGTCCGAGGCGAGGTCGAGCCGGCCGGTGACCCGCCTGGTCCGCGGGTCCACCACGTGCAGTACGCCCCGGCTGACGGTCACGATCCGGCGCCCGTCGGTCTTCACCAGGTCGGGCTCGTCCACGCCGGCCTCGTGGGTGTTGGTGCCGGAGTAGTCCGTCCCGGGCGCTGGCGCCGCGGCTTTCGGGGCGCCGGGTTCGGCCGCCATCGCCCGGGCGCCCGCCGCCGCCGTGTCCTCCATAATCCCCGCATCGGGCAACCCGCCGAAGCCGTATGGGCCCACGTACGCCTTGGCGGCCCGCTTCAGGTCGGCCAAGGCGTCCTGGCAGGTGTCGTACGCGACGAGGCGGAACGCGCCCGCCGGCTGCACTGCGGGTGAGCTACCGGTGGGTGCAGGCGCCGGATCCCCGGTGCAGCCGGCAGTGAGCAGCACCCCGGCGGCCAGCGCGGCGGCCGCGGTGCGCGGGAAGCTGCGCGGGGAGCTGGGCGGGATGCGCAGGCGGGGCGGCGAGCATCGGCGAGTCATGCCGCGTTGGACGCTGCCTGCCCGGCACCGGTTCCCTCGTGCTCCGCGATCTTGCCGTGGCTAGGGGGCGGGGGCAACGGCAAGATCGCGGGGGGAATCGACCAGGCGGGAGAGCACGATCATGCTCCGGGTCGAGGTCACGAAGGGCTCCGCGCGCAGCCGTTCCAGCGCCTGCTCCAGGTGGCTGATGTTGGCGGCGCGCAGGTGCACCAGCGCGTCCGCCTCCCCGGAGACGGTGTACGCGGCCACGACCTCCGGGTGGCGCCGGGTCGCCTCGGTGATCTGGGCCGGCGTGGTGCGCCCCGTGCAGTACAGCTCCACGAAGGCCTCGGTCGTCCAGCCGACCGCAGCCGGATCCACCACCGTGGTGAAGCGGCGGATCACGCCGGCCGCGCGCAGCCGGTCGACCCGCCGTTTCACTGCGGGCGCGGAGAGTGAGACCGCCTGGCCGATCTCGGCGTACGAGCTGCGCGCGTCCGCGACGAGATGCGCAACGATCTTTTGATCGATGGGGTCCATACGCAACATTCTGCCGTGAATCCGCAAGACTTCCGGCTATTCTCATCGCTTCCGCGCGATCTACTGTTGTTGATCGTGAACCCCCGTCGACAGGCCACCAAGCGGACGTACCTCATGTGCCCGCCCGAGTACTTCGCGGTGCAGTACGAGATCAACCCGTGGATGCACACCGGCACGCCGGTCGATGCGGAGCTCGCGGTCAAGCAGTGGACCGGCCTGCGGGAGGCGCTGAGCCAGCTGGGCCACACCGTGCACACCGTCGATCCACACCCCGGCCTGCCGGACATGGTGTACGCGGCCAACAGCGCGTTCACCGTGGACGGCGTGGTCTACGGGGCCCGCTTCCGGTACCCGCAGCGGGGTCCGGAGGCCGCGGTCTACCGGGCCTGGTACGAGGCCGCGGGCTGGAAGTACGTCACCCCGGCACACACCAACGAGGGCGAAGGGGACTTCGCCTACCTGCCAGGGGCGCACGGCGGCATCGTCCTCGCCGGATACGGCTTCCGGACCGACGAGGCCGCGCACGCCGAGGCGCAGGAGGCGCTGGGCCGCCCGGTGGTCCCGCTCCGCCTGGTCGACCCGCGCTTCTACCACCTGGACACCGCGCTGACGGTGCTCGACGACACCACGGTCGCCTACTTCCCGGACGCGTTCTCCGCGGCCTCGCGGCGGGTGCTCCGCCAGCTCTTCCCGGACGCGATCCTCGCCGACGCGGCCGACGCGGAGGCGTTCGGGCTGAACGCGATCAGCGACGGCCGGCACGTGGTGCTGAACGCCGAGGCGAGCGGGATGGCGAGCAAGCTGGCTGCCGCGGGCTATGTCCCGGTGCCGGTGGAGCTGGGCGAGCTGAAAAAGGGCGGCGGCAGCGCCAAGTGCTGCGTCGCCGAGCTGCGAGCCTAGCCGGCCGGCCGACGACCCGCCCGGGCCTGGCCGGCGACGTGTGTGGGCCTGGCCGGCGGCGCGTCCGGGTCCGGGCGGCGACGCGTCCGGGTCCGGGCGGCGACGCGTCCGGGTCGGGCGGCGGTGAGTCAGCCGAGGGTGGCCAGGTCGCTGATCGTGACGTTGCCGAGCACCGGGCCGTCCGGCCGGACCTGGCGCAGGTACCACTTCTGCTGCGGCGTCCGCGGCGTGTTGAACTGCCACACCCCGCGCGGGCTGTCGACCTGCCCGACCTGGCCCAGCATCCGGTTGATCCGCTGCGGCGTGAGGGTGTTGCCGGCCAGCCGGACCGCCTTGTCCAGCACGGCGGCCGCGTCGTAGGAGGCCATCGCGTACTCTGTCGGCACCCGCCCGTACGCCCGGCGGTAGGCCCCGGTGAACTGCCGGTTCGCCTGGTTGTCCAGGTCCGGTGAGTAGTTCATGGCGGTGAAGATGCCGCGGGCGCTGGCGCCGAGTGCCGGCAGGGAGCCCTCGGTGAGGAACCCCGGGGCGTAGATCGGCGCCGTCAGCCCGGCCGCCCGGTACTGCCGGACGAACTGCACGGCCGCGGCCCCGGCGTAGGTGCAGAACACCGCCGCCGGCTGGATCGACCTGACCTGCTCCAAGGCGCCGGCGAAGAACCGGTTGCCCGGGTTTGGGTTGTCCTCGGTCTGGATCACACCGGAGGAGATCCGCGGGTCTTCCCGGCCGAAGGAGAACTTGAAACCGTCGATGACGTCCTTGCCGACCGTGTTGTCCGGAGCGATCAGCGCGATCTTGCCCTTGACCAGCCTGGCCAGGTAGGTGCCGAGGGCCAGGCCCGGCTCGTCGTTGACGTACGAGGTGCGCCAGATGTAGATCACGCCCTGCAGGTCCTTGGGCGAGGCGTTCGACCCGACCAGCGGCACCTGGTGCTGCTCCACCGCGTCGCGGACCGCCAGCATCACATCCGAGCTGGCCACCCCGGTCAGCGCCAGGACGTCCTGCTTGAGCAACCGGTCCAGCGCCGCCTTGCCGCTGTCCACGCTGGCGCCCTCGTCCTCGGTGATCAGCGTGACCGGGTGGCCGCCGAACTGCCCGCCATTGAGGTCGAGGTAGAGCTGGAAGCCGTTGAGCATCTCGTCGCCGACGGCCTTCAGGCTGCCGCTCCGGGGGACGAGCAGTCCGATCCGGACCGGCTCGGAGCTGGCCGGCGCCCGGTCCGGCTCGTCGCCGCCACCGGTGAACGCCGAACACGCGGCGGTGAGGCCGGCCCCGCCCAGCGCACCGAGGAGCTTGAGCGCCTCGCGACGGTCAAAGTGTGACACCAGGTTTTCCTCCCCAGCTCGCCCGGGTCTCGGGCGGTTAGGCCCACCCGGCGTTCTACCTTGCCGCTGGCTGGGCGTCAACGAATCATCTTCAACTTCACCCCGGGCGGGGCGGATGCCGTTTGGCGGTGACCGTACCCGGTGCGGAAGGATGGACCGCATGACCGAGGCATCGCGTCCCGCCGAAGAGACCAACAAGGCGGCTGAGAAGGACCAGCCGCCGCGTACTGTCGTGGTGGTCGGCCCGGACGGCCGGCCGGTCGGCACCGTCGAGGTCAGCGGTGACCAACCCGGCGAGGGCGACGGGGAGGACCCGGCCCGCCTGGTTGAGCAGCCGGCCAAGGTCATGCGGGTCGGCAGCATGATCAAGCAGCTGCTGGAGGAGGTGCGCGCGGCCCCGCTGGACGAGGCCGGCCGGCAGCGGCTGACCGAGATCCACCGGCGTTCCATCAGCGAGCTGGAGGACGGGCTCGCACCCGAGCTGCGCGAGGAGCTGGAGCGCCTCTCGCTGCCGTTCGACGAGGGCAGCACGCCCAGCGAGGCGGAGCTGCGGATCGCCCAGGCCCAGCTGGTCGGGTGGCTGGAGGGCCTGTTCCACGGCATCCAGGCGGCGCTGGTGGCCCAGCAGATGGCGGCCCGCATTCAGCTGGAGCAGATGCGTGCCGGCCGCCCTGCACTGCCGATGGGCGCCGGCGGGATCGTGCCCGGCATGTCCGGGCAGGTCGGCCAGCCGAGTACGCAGTCGCCGGAGACCAGTCGCACCGGCCAGTACCTCTAGCGACCGCGCGGAAACGAGGTGTCCGCCACTGGCGGCCAGCAGCTACCGTGTCCGGGCGTGGGGGAGCCTCGGAGGAGCGGAGGGCGGAGCGCGGAATGCCGCGGCCACCGGGTCGAGCGGTACGGCGGGCTCGTGTGGATGGTGATATGGCTGTGGCCGCTGCTCGGCCCGGCGGTCGCCGTCGCCAGCGGCCGGGCGGCTCCGGTGCTCCCGGCGGCCGTTGGCCTGGTCGCCTTCGTGGTGCTGTACCTGATCGTGATGTCCCTCGCCTGGGGCGACCAGGCGCCGCCCGCCAGCCGGCTGTTCGCCCTGCTCGGCGGGCTGGCGGTGGTGGGGCTCGCGCTCGCCGCCGGATACGCCGGGCAACCTGACGGCTGGCTGGTGACGCTGCTGTTCGTCGGCGTCGCCGGCGTCTCGGCGCTGCGGCCGCGGGCGCACGCGTTCGGCTGGCTGGCCAGCGTGATCGCCGCACTCGCCGCAATCGGCACGCTGCGCGGGGTGAGCGCCGGGGAGATCGCCTCAACCGCGTTCAGCTCCTTCATGGCGGGCGTCCTCGTCTTCGTCGTGCGCCGGATGAACCTGCTCATCGACCAGCTCCGGGCCACCCGGGCCGAGCTCGCCGAGGCCGCGGTGGCCCAGGAGCGGCTGCGCTTCTCCCGGGACCTGCACGATCTGCTCGGGCACACCTTGTCGGCGATCGTGGTGAAGGCGGCGGCGGTCCGCCGGCTGGCCGAGCGCGACCCCGCCATCGCCGCCCGGGAGGCCGGCGAGATCGAGGAGATCGGCCGCCGGGCGCTGGTGGAGGTGCGGGAGGCGGTCACCGGCTACCGCGAGCGCGACTTCGCCACCGAGCTGGACGGGGCCCGCAAGGCGCTCGCCGACGCGGGCATCGAGGCGACGATCCGGGCGAGCGGCGACTCGCTGCCGGCGGCCGTGGAGAACGTGTTCGGCTGGGCGGTCCGCGAGGGCGTGACCAATGTGATCCGGCACAGCGGCGCCGGACGCTGCGAGATCGAGATCCAGCTGCTCGACGGGCACGCCGTCCTGGAGATCCGCGACGACGGCACCGGCGGCGTTGCCGAGGCGGGGGGCAACGGGTTGCGCGGCATCGCCGAGCGGGTCCGCGCCGCGGGCGGGACGTTTGATTGTGGACCGTGCCCGGCCGGCGGCTTCCGCCTCACCGCCAGCGTCCCGCTGGTGGAGGCGGCTCAGCTGGTGAGCTGACCGGCGGAGGGCAGGCGTTCCAGGTACGCGGCCACTCCATCCTCGTCGTTGCTGCCGGTGACCTCATCGGCGGCGGCGAGTACGGCCGGATGGGCGTTCGCCACCGCCACCCCCCGCCCGGCCCACTCCAGCATCGGCAGGTCGTTGGGCATGTCACCGAAGGCGATCACCTCGCCGGCCGGCACGCCGTGCCGCTCGCACAGCCAGGCCAGCCCGGCCGCCTTGGTGACCCCGGCCGCGGAGATCTCCACCAGGCCGTCGGACGACGAGTGGGTCGCCTCGGCCAGCCCGCTCAGGCACCCGGCCACCAGGGCGGTGAGCTCGTCCGGGTCGGCCTGTCCGGCTCGTACCAGAAGCTTCACCGCGGCGACTGAGGTCAGCTCCGCCAGCGACGCGACCGGGGTGGCGGCCGGATCCCCGGCGGCCCAGCGCAGCGGGTAATCCACCTCGTGGCGCAGTAGCCACCCGTCCTCGATCTCCACCGCGAAGCGCGCCGACGGGAGTGCTGCCCGCAGCCGCTCGCACACCTCCAGCAGAACCCCGGGAGACAGCGGGTTGACGTGCAGGCTCTTGCCGGCCGCCGGGTCGTACACCACGGCGCCGTTGGCGCAGACGGCGGGGAAGGAAGCGCCGAGCTGGTCGTACACCCGCTGGAGCCAGCGCACCGGACGGCCGGTGGCCAGCGCGACCAGCGTGCCCCGGGCGGACGCCGCCCGCAGCGCCCGGACGGTGCGCTCGCTGATGGTCATATCGGACCGCAGCAGGGTGCCGTCCAGGTCAGTGGCGAGGCATCCCAGGTCCCGCGCCACGGCGGTGTCCGTTCGCTGGTTGCGGTCCGCAGGCCACGCCGCGGACCTGGACCTCAATCTCACCGGCCCGACAGTAGCCGATCGAGGTAGACCGCGACCCCGTCCTCGTCGTTGCTCAGCGTGACCTCATCGGCGAGGGCGAGCACGGACGGATGCGCGTTCGCCACCGCGACCCGGCCCCAGCCGGCCCAGCGCAGCATCGGCACGTCGTTGGGCATGTCACCGAAGACCAGCACCTCGGCCGGGTCGACGCCGAGGTTCTGCGCCACCACCGCCAACCCGGTCGCCTTGTCCACCCCGGGCGGGCAGATCTCCACAAAGCCCAGGCCGGCCTGGGTGACCGTGGCCAGCGCCGGGGGCACGATCCGGCGGGCGGCGGCGAGCAGCGTGTCCACGTCGTGATCGGCGGTGCGGGCGAACGCTTTGATGACCTTTCCGCGCAGCGCCTCTTCCCGGGCGCGCCGCTCCACCACGTCCGGGTACCGCCAGGCCGGGTCCTGGTCGCCCCAGAGCGGGGCGTTCGGGCTGTCCAGCGCCTCCACCATCACGGTGAGCGGGCCCACCTCGGCCTCCAGGTCGGCGAGCAGCACCGCGAGCACGCTGCCGTCCAACCGCTCGTCGCGCAGCACAACCGGCCCGGCCGGGTCGGTCTGGTCGATCACCCGGCCGCCGCCGGCCAGCACCAGGTAGTCGGCGGCGCGGATGTCGCTGCGGGTCAGCTCGGTCAGCCGCGGCCCGCGGCCAGTCGCGCCGACGATCGGGATGCCGGCCGCGCGCACGCGGTCCAGCGTCTGGTGGGTGAACTCCGAAACGGTGTCGTCGCTGCGTACCAGCGTGCCGTCCAGGTCGGAGGCGATCAGCTTCGGCAACCCTGGTCGCATGCCGTCCTCCTGTGGGTACGACCCCCACTGGCGCGGGCAGACGACGCTACACCCTCAGACCGGTACCGTCAGCATCTAGCGGGTTACCGAACAGTGTTCAGTACGTCACGCCCGCCCACGTACGGCTGCAGCGCCTTGGGCACCCGGACCGAACCGTCCGGCTGCTGGTGGTTCTCCAGGATCGGGATCAGCCACCGGGTGGTGGCCAGCGTGCCGTTCAAGGTCGCCGCGACCTGCGGCCGGCCGGTCTCGTCCCGGTACCGGATGTTCAGCCGCCGGGCCTGGAAGGTGGTGCAGTTCGAGGTGCTGGTGACCTCGCGGTACCGGCCCTGCGACGGGACCCACGCCTCGCAGTCGTACTTGCGGGCCGCGCTGGAGCCGAGGTCGCCCGCGGCCACGTCGATCACCCGGTACGGGATCTCGACCTTCGCGAGCATCTCCTCCTCCCAGGCGAGCAGCCGCAGGTGCTCGTCGTGCGCCTGTTCCGGCCGGCAGAACGAGAACATCTCGACCTTGTCGAACTGGTGCACCCGCAGGATGCCGCGCACGTCCTTGCCGTACGACCCGGCCTCCCGGCGGAAGCAGGAAGACCAGCCGGCGTACCGGATCGGCTGGTCCAGGTCGAGGATCTCCCCGGCGTGGTAGGCGGCGAGCGGCACCTCCGACGTGCCGACCAGGAACAGGTCGTCGGCCTCCAGCCGGTAGACCTCGCTGGCGTGCGCGCCGAGGAACCCGGTGCCCTCCATCGACTCCGGCTTGACCAGGACCGGCGGGATGACCGGCGTGAAGCCGTACTCCACGGCCTGGCTGATGGCCAGCTGCAGCAGGCCGAGCTGGAGCTGCGCACCCACCCCGGTGAGGTAGTAGAACCGGCTGCCGGACACCTTCGCCCCGCGCTCGACGTCGATCGCCCGCAGCCGCTCGCCGAGCTCCAAGTGGTCCTTCGGCTCGGGGATCTCCGGCCGCTCGCCCACCTCGCGCAGGACCACGTAGTCGTCCTCGCCGCCGTGCGGCGCGCCCTCCTCGATCAGGTTGGGCAGGGCCAGGTGGGCCAGGCGCAGCGCGGTCTCGGCCTCCGTCACGGCGGTCTCGGCCGCCTTCACCTCGGCCGCCAGCTCCTTGGTACGGGCCAGCAGCTCGGCCTTCTCCGCACCGCTGGCCTTCGGCATCTGCTTGCCGAGCCGCTTCTGCTCGGCGCGCAGGGCCTCGAAGCGCTGCACCGCGGCACGCCGCGCCTCGTCTGCGCGCAGCAGCTGGTCGACGGCCTCCTCGGACTCGCCGCGAGCCCGCTGGCTGGCGCGTGCGGCATCCGGGTCGTCTCTCAGCAGGCGCAGGTCAATCACGATGAGCGAGAGTAGTCGAGGCGTACTCTGCCTGGCGATCCGGACTCCCGCCCGGCTACCGGCCGGATCCCTGGACGAACGGGCGCGTCGGCGTCACGGTCAGGTCGGCCGGCGGCGGTGGCTCGTCCGGGTCGGGGTCGGCGGACCTGCGCCACCGCCAGAGGCCGGCCAGCGCCGCCCGGCCGTCGGCGCCCTCGGCCGCGCCGTCGCCGGCGCCGGCCGGTGGCGGCAGCCGGCCGGCGAGGTAGAGCGCCCCGCCCGCCGCGGCCACCCCGACAAAGGCCAGGTACAGGCCGGAGCGGACCGAGGGGTCACCCTCCTGCCCGGCCCAGTAGCTCGGGTAGACCAGGCTGTCCCGGCTGAGTTCAGTGGCGATCGCGGCCACCGTGGCGAGCAGTGCGCCGCTGACGCCGAGGCCGGCCAGCCGGGCATGGCGGCGCACCTCCGGCGCACCGAACAGGACCAGCGCGGTGCAGGCCGCGGTCGCGAAGATCCCGAACAGGTAGGCGGAGCCCCAGCCGCCCAGGTCGGTCAGCCCGACGGTCACCTCCTGCGTCCGGGTGAGAACGGTCTCGTCGGCGTTCACCACGGTCATCTGCCAGGGGCTGGCCAGCGACACGAAGACAGCGACGGCGCCGAGCCCGGCCAGCGCCGGAACCACCCGGTTGTCCAGCCGGACCCCGGAGAGCAGCCGGGACAGGATCGGACGGCGTACCTCAGGCGTGTCGGGTGGCCCGCTGGCGGGGCCGAACTCCACGACGGCGGGTGACGGCTCTTGGGACATCGGGTAACCTCCGCGCGAATGCGCATCCAGTCGCATCATCCCACGTCCGGCTGGATCCGCTCGCCAGACCGCCTACGGCCACCCGCCCGGGCCGGGCCGCGTCCGGGCCTAGAACCGCCGCCTGGCCCAGCGCCGCCGGCTCTGGTCCCGCAGCACCTGGCGGACCACGTTGCGGCCCGGCACGCCGGTCACCCCGCCCCCGCCGTGGGTCGCCGAGCCTGCCTGGTACAGGCCCCGGATGGGGGTCCGCAGGTCGGCGTATCCGGCCGCCGGCCGGCAGTGGAACATCTGCCCAGGGGTCAGCTCGCCGTGGAAGATGTTCCCGCCGACCAGGCCGTACTCGGTCTCCATCTGGTGCGGGCCGATCACCTGCCGCCCGATGATCGAGTCCGTGAAGCCGGGCGCCACCGCCTCCAGCCGGGCGACCAGGCGGTCGGCGTAGGCCTCCAGCTCCGCGGTGTGCGGCGCACCCGCGTACTGGTGGGGCACCCACTGGGTGAACGCGCTGACCACGTGCTTGCCCTCCGGCGCGAGGGTGGGGTCGAACACCGACGGGATGCAGATGTCGGCGAACGGCAGGGTGGCCGGCCGCCCGTTGACCGCCTCCTGGTAAGCGCCCTCCACGTCGTCCAGCGACTCGGCGAGCACGATGGTGCCGCCGTACACCTGCGGATCGGGATCCGGGTGGCTGGCGAACCGGGGCAGCCCGTCCACCGCGAAGTTGATCTTCACGGTCCCGGACCGGGTCTGCCATGCCTCGATGTCGGCGACGAAGTCCGCCGGCAGCGCCGCCCGGTCGACCAGCCGCAGGAACGAGATCTTCGGGTGCGCGGTGGTGATCACCGTCTCGGCCCGGATCTCCTCGCCGCTCTCCAGGGTGACCCCGACCACCGCGCCGTCCCGGGTGTCGATCCGGGCGACCGGTGCGCCGGTGCGGATCTCGGCGCCGAACGCCTTGGCGGCGCTGGCCATCGCCGCAGTCACCCCACCCATCCCGCCGCGCGGGAAACCCCACGAGGTCTCGCCGATGTGGTGGTGCAGCATCACGTACGCGGTGCCGGCGCTGCGCGGCCCGGCCCAGGTGCCGATCACCCCGGAGACCGACAGCACGCCCCGCATCGCGTCCGACGTGAACCGTTCCTCCACCAGGTCCGCGATGCTCGACGTGAAGAGCCGGGTCAGGTCGAACGCGGCCCGTACGTCGACGCGGCGCAGCTTGCCCAGGAGCGCGGCCTGGCCGGCCAGGTCCGCGGGCTTCCGGGAGCCCAGCTTCGGCGGGATCTGCTCCAGCAGCGGGCCGACCAGCTTGCCCAGGCCGGCCAGCCACTCCTCCCACCGCTGGTAGGCGTCGGCGTCCTTGTCGCTGAACTTCGCGATCTCCTCGCGGCGGCGGGCCGGGTCGTCGGCCAGGTAGAGGTGGCCGCCGTCCCGGCGGGGCGCGAAGTACGGCCCTTGCGGGTAGACGTGGTACCCGTGGTCGGCCAGCCGCAGGTCCCGCACCATCTGCGCCGGCAGCAGGCTGACCACGTAGGACAGCGAGGTGACGGTGAAGTCGGGGCCGAACGGGTGCTCCGAGACGGCCGCCCCGCCGACGGTGTCCCGCCGTTCCAGCACCAGCACCCGGCGGCCGGCGCGGGCCAGGTACCCGGCGGCGACCAGCCCGTTGTGCCCGCCACCCACGATGACCACGTCGTAGCTCACACACTGAGCCTATGTGGTCGGGCCGTCGCGTCCCCGTCCGGTTTGCACTAGCGTCGGGGTCATGCCTCTACGTACCTCATCCGCCCGCTGGCAGGGCAGCCTGACCGATGGCTCGGGCACCATCAGCACCGGCAAGGGCGGCTTCACCAGCAACTACTCGTTCAAGTCGCGGTTCGAGGAGGGAGAGGGCACCAACCCGGAGGAGCTGATCGCCGCGGCGCACGCCGGCTGCTTCTCGATGGCGCTGTCCAAGGCGCTCTCCGACGCCGGCCACACGCCGAACTCGGTGGACACCTCGGCGACGGTGCACCTGGACAAGACCGACGCCGGCTTCACGGTGACCCGCATCGACCTGGACACCACCGGGGACGTGCCGGGCATCGACGCGGCGGAGTTCACCAAGTTCGCCGAGGGCGCCAAGGCCAACTGTCCGATCTCCCGGCTGCTCGCGCCGGGCGCGCAGATCACTCTCACCGCCAAGCTCGCCTGACCGCGGCCAACACCCGCACTTTCCGGGAGAATGCGGGTCGCGTGATCTTCGCGACCCGCATTTCCCGGAAGAGGCGAAGGGGAGCAGATGGCGGTCGAGATGAGCGGGGAGCGCTTCGAGGAGCTCGTCGGCGAGGCGCTCGACGAGGTGCCGCCGGAGCTGCTCCGCCTGATGGACAACGTGGTCATCCTGGTCGCCGACGAGCCGCCCGAGGATGGTCCGGAGCTGCTCGGCCTGTACGAGGGGCACGCGCTGACCGACCGCGGCTGGAACTACGCCGGCGTGCTCCCTGACCGGATCACCATCTTCCGCAACCCGATCCTGCGCATCTGCGACACCGAGGAGGACGTCGTCGAGGAGGTGGCGGTGACCGTGGTGCACGAGATCGCCCACCACTTCGGCATCGACGACGAGCGCCTGCACGAGCTCGGCTGGGCCTGACCTGGCGGCAAGCGGAAGCCGGGCGCGGCATGCCATGCCGCGCCCGGCTTCCGCTCGCCTACGTCAGGCCGTGAAGCGCACCCGACGGCGCCGGGCCACCAGGTAGCCGCCCATTCCGGTGAGCACCAGGAGGGCACCCACGCCGATGATCAGTCCGATCGGCGTGCCGGTGACCGGCAGGCCGCCGCCCTCCCCGCCGCCGGCCCCGCCGCCGGTCGGGTTGACCACCAGCTTGGCCTTGTCGTTGGCCGGGTTCAGGTCCTTATCGCGGGGGAAGCTACCGTCGCACGCGCAAGGCACGTTCACCTCAACCGTTCCGGCCGCGTCCGGCACCACCGTGTCGATGCGCAGCGTGAACTCGAAGAGTTCCTTCTCGCCGGCAATCAGCGTGATGTCAGGCAGGCACCGGTACCGGTCGGCGCCGGTCAGATCCTCGTCGTTCCAGTCGGCGCCGTCCGCGGTCAGCGGCGCGCACCGCTCCGGCACGCCCACGACCGTCGTGCCGGGCGGGGGCACCAGGTCGACCAGCGTGGCCGGCGAGCCGCTGCGCTCGTTGGCGATCGTGGCCGGCCCGTTGTTGGCCACACCGATCGCGGCCTTGACCTTGTCGCCCGCTGCCCCGGTCAGCGTGCCACCGACCGCCGCGAGGTCAGTGCCGTTCCTGCCGGTGACGGTGACCTCCAGATGCGTCCAGTTGTTGTCCGGGTCCACGTCGGCCTGGACGCCGCGCGCGGCGAGGCTGGTCTGCCTGACGAGCTTCAGTTCCGGACCATCGCCTGGGGTGCCGATGCCGGCGCCCGTCTTTTCCAGGGAATCGGCGAGGTCCTCGAACTCCGCCCGGGTCATCAGCATCCGCTCGCCCACAGCATGACTCGGTGCAAAGCTGTCCTTGCGCAGCGTGTACGGCAGGGTGGCGGTGAAGGTCTCGCCGGGCCCGACCGGGGTGTCGAACGCGCAGGACCGCAGCCGGCCGTCGGCGTATGTGCAGTTGCGGTAACGGGTGGTCGGAAGCAGCGGGTAGTCGTCGAAGAAGAGGATGTTGATGCCGTCGATCGTGGTGTCGCTCGCGTTGGTCACCGTCAGCGGGTCGGTGATGGCCTTGCCGGGAGCGGCCGAGGTCGTGACATCCGGGCCGGCGACGAGGTCGACGCCTTCGCCGACCCGCACCCGGGCCTGGTCGCTCGCAGGGGCGAATCCGGGCGCCGTGAAGGTCGCCGTCAGCGTCCCGCTGTCGCCCGCGGCCGCACCCGGCGCCGCGGTCAGTTCGAACTCGAAAATGCCGGTGAGGCCGTTCTCGTCCAGCTCGATCTCGAACGGCTCCTGGCAGACCAGCCTGGTCGGCGACGGCGACGTACAGTCCCTGGGGCCGTCCGGCTCCGCCACCTCGACCTTCCCGTCGAGATCGGCGAAATCGACGGTGAGCGTGGCCCCGGGCGGGAGCACGACCGGCTTTGCGGCGTAGAAGACCGGGAACTGTTGCACTCCCGGACCATCGATGGCGACCGTGGTGTCGGGGAAGAAGACGGCGAGGCTGCGAGGCCCTCAGCGGGCGCAGTGGCGGTGGCGGGGGCGGCCGTGGCGGCGAGGAGCGAACCTGCCGCGCCGATCGCGGCGAGCCAGCGCAGTGTGGTCTTGGTCGGCATGCGTCCTCATCGGTGTCAAGCCCGAACGCTTCGGGTCGAAGTAATGGTGGTGCTCGATGGAGAGCGCGAGGAGCTTAAACGTTTGTTAAGAGTCGCCGCTACCCCGGTTGTTTGATTCGTCCGGTGTTGCCGGGAAGATCGCCTCTGACCAGCTTCTATTTGACGGCCGTGCCTACGGCTCATGCGTTCGGTGAAAGCGTGCCGCTGATGCGGATCTCCGCCACGGAGACTCTTCCTCGCCAACGATGCGGCCGACCGTGCACCTCATCGAACGAGTGCCGGGCGACGCCCGGCAACTGACCACTCAGGACAGATCGCCAGACCGCAGCCGGGCCAGCCAGGCCGCGGATTCGGCGAAGTCCGCATTGGACAGGCCCGGCGGTGGCGCCGTCGCGCCCTGCGCGGCGGCTCCCGCGGTGCGCCAGCGGTGCCGGGGGTACGAGCCGAGGAAGCGAACGTCGGCGCAGATCCGCCGCAGCCCCTGCAACGCCTCGCCGAGCCGAGCCTCGGCCACGTGCCCTTCGCAGTCCAGAAAGAACGCGTACCGGCCGAGCTGTTCCCCGGTGGGCCGGGACTGGATGCTGGTCAGGTTGACGCCGCGCACGGCAAGTTCCATCAGTACGCTCAACAGCGCGCCGACCCTGTCGTGTGCGATGTAGACGGCGAGGGTGGTGATGTCCTCCCCGGTCGGCTCCGGCACCGAAAAGCCGCCGCCGTCCCGCCCGCGCCCGGCCCGGGTGACCAGCACGAACCGGGTCACCGCGTCGGGGTGGTCGGCGATCTTGTCGGCGAGGACGGTCAGCGCGTGCCGGTGGGCCCCGATCGGAGCGCAGATCGCCGCGTCGTACTCGCCCTGGGCGGCGCCGACCGCGGCCGCGCCGTTGGAGAGCACATCGACCACGGCGGCGTCCGGCAGGTGAGCGCGTAGCCAGCCGCGGCACTGGGTGGAGGCCTGCGGGTGGGCGGCCACCGTGCGTACCGCGGCGAGGTCGATCGCCGACCGGGCGGCGAGCACGAACTGCACCGGGATCACCACCTCACGGATGATCACCAGTGGCCCGCCGCTGGTCAGCTCGTCCAGGGTCTCCGCGATCACGCCGCCGATCGAGTTCTCCATCGGCACCAGGGCCGCGTCCACCTCGCCGGCCCGGACCGCGTCCAGCGCCTCGGCCACGCTCCGCGCGGGCAGCCGGGTGCCGCGTTCGGCCGCGGGGATGGTGCGCAGCGCCTGTTCGGCGAAGGTCCCCTCGGGCCCGAGGTAGCTGAACCGGGTGAGCGGCAGTCCGCGCATGCGCTGAAGCTTACGACCCGAGGGGAGGGCAGGCCGCAGCATTGCGAATGCCGGCCGGCGCGCCGGCGCGGACCCGAGCGGTGCAGACGTCCGTGCCGGCGGTCACCAGGGTGAGGTGTCCCGGGGTCCCGCGGGATACCACCTGCAGCTGCTCCTTGCCTGGCACGGCGAAGACCGTGTACTGCCAATCGCCGGCGCACAGCGGCCCTTCGGCCACCGGAACGGTGCCTGTGCGGGGCACAAGCCCACCGATCCGGCGGACCAACGCGAGCACTTGGCCGGCGCTCGGGTAGCCGGCGCAGGGGACCGCGAACTCCTCGGCGAAGCTGGGCAGCGGCGAGGCGGTCGCGGTCTCGCCGGGCGGGAGCACCGCGATGGACGGCAGGTCGGTCGCGGGTGCGCTGGACAGGACGGACGGCCGCGGCAGCGAGGAGCCGGGCTTCGGGCGCAGTTCGGGCGGGGTGCCGCAGGACACCAGCGCGGCGCACATGGCCAGCGCGGCGCAGCCGGCCAGCGCGGTGTGAGCGACCCGGTGCGGCACGACGAACGGTCCTCCGAGGGCGGAAGTTCGGGCAGAGCCCGGTCCATCGTAGGGGTACCGGCCGGCGGCATGGCGCCGCGGTGGAAGGATCGCAGGCGTGATGGGAACGCTGAAGACTGAGCCGGCCCGCACCCGGCCGGACCTGCTCGCCACCCCGGTGTTCGCCGTCCTCCAGAGGTGGACCGGACAGACCACAGTGGACGAGATCCTGGTCGCCCCGATCGACCCCAGCCTGGCCGACACCGCCGCCTTCTGCGCGGCGTACGACGTGGGGCTGGACGTCTCGGCGAACTGCGTGGTGGTCGCCGGCAAGCGGGAGGGCTCGGTGCGCTATGCGGCGTGCGTCGTGCTCGCCACCACGAGGGCAGATGTCAACAACGTGGTGCGCCGGTTCCTGGACGTGCGCAAGGCCAGCTTCGCGCCGATGGCGGAGGCGGTCGAGCTGACCGGCATGGAGTACGGCGGGATCACCCCGATCGGGCTGCCGCCGGACTGGCCGGTCCTGGTCGACTCCCGGGTGGTCGCCACCCCGCATGTGATCATCGGGTCCGGCATCCGGGCGAGCAAGATCGCGCTGCCCGGGCGGGCGTTGGCCGAGCTGCCCGGGGCGCAGGTGATCGAAGGCCTGGCCAAGCCCGCGGGGCAGCCCGCCCAGTGAGGCGGGCCTTGGTTGCACGTGAAACGTGACGTGCTACCCGCGGCTACCGCTGCTCGCGCACCTGGCGCTTCAACCGGGCCAGGATCGCGCTGCCGCCGCGGACCCGCAGCGGGCTGATCGCGGTGGCCAGGCCCATCCGCTGGTAGAGGTCGTCCGGGACGGCGAGGACCTGCTCCGGGGTCGCTCCGGCCAGCCCTTCGGCCAGGATCCCGGCGAACGCCCGGGTGGTCGGCGCCTCCGGCGGGCAGTCGAACCACGTCTGGACCGTCCCGTCCGCCACCGTGGCACGCAGGTAGAACGGGGTCTGGCACTCCGGCACCTGTTCCATGCCGGAGCGATCGGCGAGTTCGGCCGGCAGCGGCGGCACCGCGTCGGCGTACTCCAGAAGCATCTCCAGGACCACGTCGCGCGGCGCCGAGGCGAACTCCTCGATGATCTCCGCCAGCCTGGGCGGTACGCCAGCCACGAGGCGAGACTACGCCGGCTCAGCCGTTCGGCGGGGCACTGCTGATCTTGCCGAGCGCCGAGCCGGGGTCCATCCGCACGGCGAGATCGCCGATCGACACCACGCCCACCAGCCGGCGGTCGTTGTCGCAGACCAGCAGCCGGCGGACCGCCCGCTCCCGCATCACCTGCGCGGCCTGATGAGGCGAGGCGTCCTGACCGATCATCACCAGGTCCCGGCTGGCCACCTCGCCCAGGGTGGTGCTGGCCGGGTCCCGCCCGCTGGCCACGGCGCGGACCACGATGTCCCGGTCGGTCACCATTCCCGCGAGGCTGGAGCCCTCGGTCACCACCACGTCGCCGATGCCTCTCTCCCGCATCGCGCGCGCCGCCTCATCCAGCGGCGTCTCTGAGGGAAGGTAGACGACCTGCGGCGTCATGACGTCTTTGACCATCTGTTCCGTCATAATGCGGGCGTACCCAGGCGGGTGAGCAGCTACACCTGCGCCTGGACCAGCCGGGACACCAGCTCACCGACCGGGACATCCCGGCGCTCGCCGGAGGCCCGCTCGCGCAGCTCGACATACCCCTCGGCCAGGCGGCGGCCGACCACGACGGCGCGGGGGATGCCGATCAGCTCGGCGTCGGCGAACTTCACCCCGGCCGAGACGTTCGTCCGGTCGTCGACCAGCACCCGCAGGCCGCGCCCGGCCAGCTCCCCGGCGAGGTCGAGCGCCGCCGCCAGCTGCGGCCCGGCCCCGGCCGGGACCAGGTGTACGTCGAGCGGGGCGGCTCCGGCCGGCCAGGCGAGTCCCCGCTCGTCGTGGTGCTGTTCGGCGATCGCGGCAACCACCCGGGAGATGCCGATCCCGTACGACCCCATGGTGATCCGGACCGGCCTGCCGTCCGGACCCAGGGCGTCCAGCCCGAAGGCGTCCGCGAAGCGCCGGCCCAGCTGGAAGACGTGCCCGATCTCGATGCCCCGCCGGATGGCCAGCGCGCCCTCTTGGCAGGCCGGGCAGGGGTCGCCGGCGCGTACCTCGGCCGCCTCGACCGTCCCGTCCGGGGTGAAGTCCCGGCCGCACACCACGTTGGTGGCGTGCCGGCCCGGCTCGTTCGCCCCGGTCAGCCACGCCGTGCCGGGCACCACCCGCGGATCAACCAGGTACCGTACGCCCAGCTTGCGCAGTACTTGGGGGCCGATGTACCCGCGGACGAGGTCGGGGTGTGCCGCGAAGTCCTCGAACATGCTCACCGTCGCGGGGTAGACCGCCGCCGCCAGCCGCTTCATGTCCACCTCGCGGTCGCCCGGCACGCCGATCACGAGGATCTCCTCCGCGCCGTCCGGCTGGGTCAGGCGTACCACGACGTTCTTGAGTGTCGCGGCGGCCGTCCAGTCGGCGCGGCCGGCGAGGCGGCGGGCGTTGGCCAGCTCGACCAGGCTCTCGATCGTCGGTGTGTCCGGGGTGTCGTGCACCTGAAGCGGACCGGCCGCGGCCGGGTCGCCGGCGGGGGGCGCGGGCGTGGTCACCGCCTCGGTGTTCGCCGCGTAGTCGCAGGCGTCGCACGCCACGTAGCTGTCCTCGCCGATCGGCGAGGCGGCGAGAAACTCCTCCGACCGCGTCCCGCCCATCGCACCGGGCATTGCGGCCACGATCGTGTAGCTCAGCCCCAACCGGTCGAAGATCCGCTGGTACGCCCGGCGGTGCCGCTCGTAGGAGGCGGCCAGCCCCGCATCGTCCAGGTCGAACGAGTAGGAGTCCTTCATCAGGAACTCCCGCCCGCGCAGCAGCCCGGCGCGCGGCCGGGGCTCGTCGCGGAACTTCGTCTGCACCTGGAACAAGACCAGCGGGAAATCCCGGTACGAGGAGAAGAGGTCCTTCACCAGGAGCGTGAACATCTCCTCGTGGGTGGGCGCGAGCAGGTGCTCGACCCCGCGCCGGTCCCGCAGCCGGAACATGTCCGGGCCGTACTCAAGCCAGCGGCCACTGCGCTCGTACGGTTCACGCGGCAGCAGTGCCGGGAAGAGCACCTCCTGCCCGCCGATGGCGGCCATCTCCTCGCGCACCACCTCGGCGACCCGGTCCAGCACCAGCTTGCCCAGCGGCAGCCAGGTGTACCCGCCCGGAGCGGCGCGGCGGATGTAGCCGGCGCGGACCAGCAGCCGATGGCTGGGCACCTCCGCCTCGGCCGGGTCCTCGCGCAGCGTACGCAGGAACAGGCTGGACATCCGCAGCAGCATGCCCGCAGCCTACGCAGGCGGGGTCTACGTCACAGCCGAAATTCTTGCCGGTGAGGCAGACTCTCAGCGTGCGCTGGCGTAGTTTCGTGGCGGTCGGGGACAGCTTCACCGAAGGGCTCGACGACCCGTACCCGGACGGCAGTGGGTACCGGGGCTGGGCCGACCTGGTGGCGGGCCAGCTGGCGGCCCTCGCCGCCGAGCGTGGGTCCGGCTTCGGGTACGCCAACCTGGCGGTGCGCGGCCGGCTGTTCAACGCGGTGGTGGCCGAGCAGGTGCCGTCGGCCCTGGCCATGGCGCCCGACCTGGTCTCCTTCGCCGCCGGCGGCAATGACGTGCTGCGCCGGCACTTCGACGCGGCCGCGCTGGTGGCCCGGTTGAACGGGGTCGTGGGTGAGCTGCGGGCGGCCGGCGCGGACGTGATTCTGTTCCGCTTCGCGGACGTGACCAGGCGGCTGCCCGGCCGGCGGGTGGTGCTGCCGCGCGTGAACATCCTCAACGACGCCATTGTGGAGACCGCGCAGCGGCACGGGGCGTTCCTGATCGACCTGTGGTCGGACGAGGAGTTCGGCAACCCGTTGCTGTGGAGCGTCGACCGGCTGCACCTGTCGCCGGCCGGACACCGTCGGGTCGCCGCGCACGTGCTCGCCGCGCTCGGCGCGACCCCGGAACCGGACTGGCTCACCGCCCCGCCACCGCCCGCGCCACAGCGCTGGCTGGCCGCTCGCGGCGCCGACCTTCGCTGGGCCGGCGAGTACCTCGCGCCCTGGATCAAGCGGCGGCTGACCGGGCGCTCGTCGGGCGACACGGTCACCGCCAAACGGCCGAGCCTGGCCCCGTTCATCCAGTAGCGTGGGGCGCATGGTACCCACGGACCCGGCGCCGGAGCTGCAGAGCTACGCCCACCCGGAGCGGCTGGTGACGCCGGGTTGGCTGGCCGAGCACCTCGACGACGAGGGCCTGGTCGTCATCGAGTCCGATGAGGACGTCCTGCTGTACGAGACCGGCCACATCCCCGGTGCGGTCAAGGTGGACTGGCACACCGACCTCAACGACCAGGTGACCCGCGACTACCTGGGTCCGGAGGACTTCGCCGAGCTTTGTTCGGCCAAGGGCATCGCCAGAGACGACACGTTGGTCTTCTACGGCGACAACTACAACTGGTGGGCGGCGTACGCGCTGTGGGTCTTCTCCCTGTTCGGCCACGACGACGTGCGGCTGCTCAACGGCGGTCGGCAGCGGTGGGTGACCGAGGGCCGGCCGCTGGTTCGCGACGTACCGCAGCGCCCGCGCACCCAGTACCCGGTGGTGTCGCGCAACGACGCCCCGATCCGGGCGTTCCGCGACGACGTGGTCGCGCACATCACGTCCGGGCACAAGCTGGTCGACGTGCGGTCACCCGGCGAGTACACCGGCGAGCTACTGTCCATGCCGGACTATCCGCAGGAGGGCGCGCTGCGCGGGGGCCACATTCCGGGCGCGGTGAACATGCCGTGGAAGTCGGCGGCCAACGACGACGGCACGTTCAAGTCCGCCGCCGAACTCGCCGCGGTCTACCAGGACGGGCTCGGCCTGACCGAAACCGACGAGGTGGTGGCGTACTGCCGGATCGGGGAGCGGTCCAGCCACACCTGGTTCGTCCTGCACCACCTGCTCGGCTTCCCGAACGTTCGCAACTACGACGGCTCCTGGACCGAGTGGGGAAACACGGTGCGGGCCCCGATCGCCAAGGGGCCGGAACCGGGCCATTTCAGCCGGTAGCCGCCGCCCCTACCGGCCCGGGCCGACCACCCGCCGGACCAGCCGCAGCCCGCCGACCACGGTCCGGGTCGGCGCGAGGTCGCCGGTCAACTCCGGGCGGTCGGTCAACTTCTGGCGGACGACCCCGTCGGCCTGCCCGACGTAGAGCCGCGTGCCGTCGTTCGACAAGGCCAAGCCGCGTACCGGCGTGTCGTAGGTCGACCGGGCGATCGGCTCGCCGCCCTGCACCGGCAGCATCACCACCTCCCGTCCGGCGCCGATCAGGAGCCGGCCGGCGTCCGGGGTGAGCACCGCGGCCGCGCCGCTCTCGGGCAGCGGTGCGAAGCGGCTGACCGAATCGACCGTGAGGTTGACCGGGTCGATGAGGGCCGCCGCGCCGCCGGGTGCGTCGACCACGACCAGCCGGGAGCCGCTCCGGCTCAGCGCGATCGCGTGCCCGGCGGCCGGGTGCTCGCCGAACGGCGCGGGCAGGTCGATGCAGAACGCCCAGCCCTGGGCGAGGTTCAGCGAATGGACGAACGCGTGCACGCCCGGCTTGCCCGCGCGGGCACCGGCCAGCAGATCGCGGGTGTGCACATGGTCGGGCTGGTGGGTGTAGAGCGTGAAGAGGGTCTGCTGGACCTGCCCGTACACCGCCTGCCGGCCCTCGCCGCGCATCTCCTCTTCGGCGCCCGGCGGCACCGCCGTCTTGAGCCGGGTGGACAACGGCTGCACCTTCCCGGCCGCCACGTCGATCACCCGTACCCGGTAGCGAT